>SKEM01000026.1_pt1 | contig 122509 bp, 160 predicted proteins | sample 4826731 | NCBI WGS metagenome assembly SKEM01 (sample SAMN11008809, study PRJNA524170) | human gut metagenome | biome: Human fecal sample; material: Feces; isolation source: fecal sample from pouch patient p37 | host: Homo sapiens | place: Israel: Tel-Aviv | collected 2015-07-27 | reverse complement strand
TAAAGAGGAAGTTGACGTTCCGGACGAAGTAATTGAATTATTAAAACACTTATGGGATGATAAAGACTAACTATAATACTTGCTATTGAAACTTCCTTACTGCGCTGAGGGAGTTTCTTTTTTTTTTAAAATGTTAATACTTGTATTACCCGGTAATACATGCTATACTATATTTGTCAGTTAAATAAAGTATGTACGAAAAGGGGATAATAAAAATGACAAACAAAGCGTCCTTAGCAGTTAAAGAAGTTATTAGACAATCACGTTTAGCAGTAGTTAAGTTGACAAATGAAATTGTTGAAGTTGACGACAAAGGCCAACAAGTTTATAGCGTTTATTCAACAGGTATTTCTAAAAGAGGTAAACATTGCGCTACTACCTTTACAGACTTCCCTCATACAGAACAAGGCTTAAAAGAAGCACAAGCATTTAAAAACGAATTAGACAATTGGTCAGTTAATTAAGGAGGACTTATTTATGTATAAAATTGTTGTCACTACACCTGCTGGAGATTTTACTTTCGATAAAGTTTATTCATCAGTATCAGAAGCTAATGAGTATATTGAAACACTATATAAACATTTCGACGAAACTGCATCTTTTAAAGTTGTGTTAGCTGATTTATCAGAAATGAAATATAAACTAATAACGGTTTCTAAAGACAATGAAATTGAGTCTAGCCGTCCTGTATCTGACTATAATGTACTGATACAATATTTATCACTTATATCAGAAATTTATCCGCGACAAGTATCAGATAATCAATATTATATTGTACCTGATGCACATACAATTAGTGACAGACATTTAGTTAGAATAAGTAAACTAAAACAGAAGGGCGTTAAGCTTAATTTCAAAAACATTAAGGAGAGTGAAGGAGATATTGTTAAGATTTATATTCAAAGAAGTATATATGGCGAAGAGGAAAATTATTTAGTATTTAAGAAAAGTGAAGTTGACGAGCTTAAACTGCTATTTGAAAATGACTTATGCGTGCAAATTTAATAGAAAGAGATGACAAACTTGACACATGAACAAATAATAATAGGCTTAGGTATCTTTGCATTACTAGTTATTGTAGCCGGTGTAGTATCACTTGTCTTACACAAGGACTTATAGACGAAGGCGACTATGTTAAGGAGGATAAATAATTGAATATATTTAAACGCAAGCATAAAGAACAACCTAAAGATTATGTAGCTAATGTAGACACATTAGTTATGAATAATTTAAAACCCATTATAGGCGGACACTTACACCACGGATTTGCAATGATGAAAAGCTATAGAGATGAAATGGCTACAGGTGTTAGATATTGGATAAGAATTGACACAACTGATGAACAAGAAAGACTAAAATATCGAAACAAATTAAAGGAATTAGGAATGACGCCTTATAAACCTGATGGAGACGCTTATTATAAATTATTATCATTTCCAGAAGTTGATGACATTACCAAATCTTTATAGACTTATCAAGACAGTTGCTTTTTAGCAGTTGTCTTTTTTTTATTTAAATTGATAAAACTTTTTACTTGTATTACCGGGTAATACGTGCTACAATATATTTAAAGTTAAGTAGTAAACAAACAGGAGGAGGAAGATTACATCATGAAAAATAGAGCTTTTGCAGTAGTTAAACATATCACAAAAAATTCACACTTACACGTAGTAAAAATGGAAGCAACTGTGCTTGAGGTATACGACTTAGAAGGCGAAACAATTTATACAGTAGAAACAAAAGGAATGTCGCAACGCAATCATGTAGGATATACAACCTATAATGATTTTCCTTTCACAGAAGAAGGATTAACAGATGCAAATAAATTAGCAGAAGAATTAAACAACTGGCGTTAAAAGATATTTTCATATTCAGAACATAATTTAATTTAAGTACATCACTAAATATAGTCGGTGTACTTTATACATAAGGTTGAGGGTTAAACCAATATGGAAAACGAGTACCAACCTAAACAAAAAATTAGGAGGAATAATGCTAATGAAAATTAATGATTTGGTAGTACTTAAAAAGGATACAGTTAATAGTTACAGAAATTGGGACAAAGGTGAAGCACTTAAAGTCGTTAATTTTAAAACAGTTATTGGTGAACAGTGGGTTACCTTACAAGATGTATTTGGTGATGAACTAAGTACATCTATAGACAACGTAGAACCACTTGACATAGTTAATCTAATCGAACCTGAAGTAGATAATAGAACACTTGATGAAAAATTAAATAGTCCGGAGTTTAGACAAGCTTTAGAACAAAATGATTTTTCGTCAGTCAATAAGATCTTTAACAATACACCTAGTGGAAATAGTTTAGCGGATACTGGACGCTTTCCTCAATAATTATCTAAAGGAGATATGTAAATATGAAATTTAAACCTATGCTATTAGAAGTTGAAGCTTTTTATTATGAAGGAATTCATATGTTTGAATCTAGCTATAAAAATGTTCCTGATTGGTTTATTCAGGAACTTTTATCTGATAATAAATATAAACTTGAATATAAATACGGTAAGCCTATCAGGCTTACTAGGTGGGCTAATCAAAGTTACGTAGAGATTTTACCAAGTTGTTACTTTATGTTAGATGAAAATAATCAAGTACGTGAAATAAACGCTGATGAGTTTGAAAGATTTTATCATGTGTTAACTGAAGATACATCTACTAATACATTTGTTGAACGTCTAGAAGCTATGCTAGATATATTTGAAAATAAGAAAGATTCAATGTCTAATAAGGAATTACAACAATTCGCCCTTAACTTATTAAAGACATCTATCATGCGTGAGAAAGCACATGACAGCGCAGATAAGTTATTAGCTTCTATTACAGGAGAAAGCTAATAAAAAAGAACATATTCATGTATTAACTAGTATAAGATAAAGAAGAGGAATTAAAATGACAAACATCTCAATGCAAGAAGCACTTACATATCTTAAGGTATGTGGAAAACAAATCACTAGAAAACACGTTACACAGTACGGCTTCACCATGTATGAACACCCCACCTTTTCAAGTGCAATTATTATGGTAAAAGATGGTAAAATTGTAGGACAAACAAACAAAGCTAAAATACTAGCAGACAACAGCAGAACACGGGAAAAACTAGAAACTTTTGATTTTCAAGAATTTAAACTATAAAGGGGCTAAATAAAAATGAAACTAAAAGACTTTATCAAACTAGCAGAATCCAAAGGGGCTACACTAGAGGCATACAACGAGCTAGGAGGCTATGAACTGACTAGAGGAAACATAATAGACCCGAATCCGGTTTTGATTGCTTACATGCAAGGAGCTTACAGCGTAGAAATATCAAACAAGGAACTAGAAAACAAGGAGCTATCGGAATTAGTATTTGTTTATAAGAATGTAAGTCTTATCTATCCAAATGAAAAAGAACTATTATCAGAATTAAAACTATAAAAATAATATAATAATAGTGAGGAGGGCTTTTTCCTCTCACTTACACAATAAGGGTGCTAACTAAAAATGACTAAGCAACTAATGAAAGAAGCACTTGACTATCTAAAGTCAGAGAGACAAACAGTCTAAATAGCTGTAGTTTGCTTTGTATGACGTTTTAAGCGTATTGCCTTTAATTATATTCATTATATATTAAAAAGGTGATACGCTTATTATATTAGCGAAAATTACATATATAAAACATCTCAAACTAAATTATTTACATAGCTAAACTATTAAGCTATTTGATGTATAGTAGATTAAAAGGAGGAATAAAAAGAATGAACACATTAGATTTTAAAGAAGGTCAAACATATATTTGTACAAAATCAAATAAACGATGGTGGAAAGTAGGTAAAGAATATAAGGTTGTTTTGAATAGACATGGTGACACAGCTCTTCCAGACAATGAGGGTCACAAATGGACTTTAACAGAATTGGACGATTATAGCACCCAATTTAAACTAATAAAAGAAACACAACCGCATAAGCCAGTGGTGCCGAAGTTTGTGGCGGAGTGGTTTGAGGATAGTAAACATGCATTAGATTTAGCTATTTTTATAGCAATCAGAGGATTAGATGATGAAGAATGGCCACACAAGACAGATTTTGAGAATTGGTTAGATGTTTCTAAAAATAAACCAATTGAAACACTCATTCGAATGAAAGACGGCTACGAGGTTAAGAAAGAACCAGTATGGGCAATAAAGAATGCTCATGGTAACTATCTTACTAAATGTGATTTGCGGGGGAAAGATGGAGTAAATTACAGTTTTGAATGTAACCTATCAGACAAATTACTTTTCACAGATAAATTAATAGCAGATGCCGCCGCATTGTTAGTAAATGGAACAGCAGAACAGGAGGATAAATAATGCTACAAGATTTAATGAAAAAACTTTTACCTAAACGAGATGCAGGGCGCAGACATATAGCTTATAGGTCCAACGTCATTCAATATGATGAAATGGGCTATCCTTTAAGATATGTCATTATGAGTGATAAAGAACATATTTGGATAGATACGGTTGAACAAGAAGGCGACGTTGTTTTAAAATGGGAGGAAGCAGAATGAAATATAGAAAGAAACCTGTAGTAGTAGACGTTGTAAAGTTTGAAGGATTTAATGATGAAACAGGACAAGCAATTTTTAGTGAGAGACCTGAATGGTTAACAAAAGAATTTGGCAGTAGAATTATTTTCTTTGATAAACCTAATACATTAGTTATTGTTACGTTAGAAGGAAATATGACAGCTAATATAGGTGATTATATTATTAAAGGTGTTGAGGGCGAATTATATGCTTGCAAGCCGGGTCCATTTAAAAAGACTTATGAAAAGGTGGAAGATTAATGAGATCAAAAGCTATGGCAGTAGCTACTTTAATAGATGAAGAATTGGAGGATTAATGTATGAATAAAAGACAACGTAAAAAACGTTATACAGAACACTATTATATTTTTAAACATGATGATATAGTATCTCCTAATTTATGGAAGCCTGGAAATACTAGACCTCGTTTGATCTATAAACTAGCTGTCAAGTACGGATTATTAGACCATAGTAGATTTTAATTTAGAAAAGAGGAATTTTGCTTACAAAGTTGAGGAGGCCAATTAAATGATTGACGTAGAATTAGAAAATTTAATTAAACAAGACAAAGCGTTAAAAGAAAAATATAAAGTAGGTTGGTATTTAAAAGATCATGTATATAGATATCTTTTACAAATTGATCTAAATGGATATATTTTATATAAGTCTAAAACAGCTATGGATAAAAATTCAAATACTATTTGGGGAGTAGATAGTAATACAAATACTTGGTTTGCTGAAGCGCAATATTTAGGTGATGAACTTAGGTTAGTTACTCCTTATATTTATAGTCCGGAGGATTTTAAATAATGGCTAACTATTATCATAAACAATCTATTATAATGTGTCCTCACTGTGATAATCCTTCCTACAATACACAAACTGAATTAGAACAAACTATGCGAAAAGATTTAGAAGATTGTGCAGAATTTACTTCAAAGTGTGAACATTGTAGAAAATTGATGTATATTAGATGTGCAGTAGATATTAGATATAGTACCTACCAAAATGAACATGACTTAGAAATAGGAGGAGATTAGTATATGCTAGACAAAGGGTTAGTAAATTATATAGAAAAGCGTGTTAATGACTTAGCTGACGATTTAGAAATGAATGCCGCATATAGTGGTTCAATGAGTGACGGTGGAGCTAGTAGAAAACGTGAAAACCTAGAGTTTTGGCTTAGCGGTGTACGACAAGATGTTCCTAAACAATATGCTCAATTAGCTAATGAATTTGAACGCAAAAAAGATCCTGAATATCAGAAGTATCTTGAATTAAAGAAAAAGTTTGAAGGAGAATAATAATTATGAAATCTAGAGTATTAAAGAAAAAATTTACACAAGTAATTGATATTTTAAATCAACTTGAAGTAGTTGATTGTGACTTCGATTCTGAGGCTATGCTTTATTTAGAAATTGAGGATAATGACAATAACTGCTTATTGTTAGAACGTGTTTGCAGTATATTAGGAATTCATAAACAACGCTTTTTTGATTACTGCAAAGAAGAGCATGAACATGATGATGTATTAGATTTAGCGGGTGGGTTATGCTTACTTATAGCTCGCGAACCTAAAAATTATACTATCTGGTATAGCAGTGAGAAAGGATTCTTTTTAGCTAGAAGTTTAGAAGAGGAGTATTGCTAATGAATGCTAGACTTATGAAAAAGCAAGTAACTAAAGCATTAAAACTTCTAAATACTTTAGAAGTAGCTTTTCCGGAAAAATATTCTCTAGGACATATGCCTGTTTTTATCAATGACAGTAACATGAAAATTATTAGTAAAGCTTGTCAATTAATAAATGTAGATGTAAACTATTTCACATCTTTTATAGTATCTGAATATAAGGGTTTAGACGTTTTAGACATTGTTAGGGCGCTTAATAATACAATGCCTTTACGAGATAAATTTGAAGTGTATGCTTTTAATGACTATACTTTAACTTTAATGAATATTAAACAATTTGATAAAGCGATGTCGTTAGTTATTCATCCTGAAGTTTCAGCTTTTAACAAAGGAACTCGCACAGCTATTCTGCTTAATAAAACTAACCCTATACTTAATCTAATACAGCGTCCTTATAAGAAGTTAGACTTAGGACAAAACAGCTTATTCTTTGCGAGAACGGGCGCACACATAAAAGAATTAAAGCATTTACTAGCTACTGAAAATTCAGATGTTGCTATAGGTTTAAGTTTAGGTTATCCTCCGGAATGTGTTTATTGGTTTGATAAAGCTTCAAGAAATGAACTACGTAATACACCGATAGCTATATTCGATAATTTTAGATTTAAGTGTCCGGAAAGTTTATTTCCTTATGCTAAAGAATATATGCAAAAACAGCATAACGCAAAATTTATCAATTTAGATTATGTGACTACAAATAAGTAAGGAGAATTTTTAAATGAAAACTATAGAAGAGTTAAAACAAGTAGGTTGGTGGAAGAAAGGCGAGCAGTATAGATATTCATTAGGCATGGGTTTAGACGGAATGATCTATTACAGAACAAAACGTCAAGTTTTGTCTAATAGTGGAACTATTACTGCTAAGCATCCTGATTATGATAAATGGTTTCATAAAGCAGAATATTTAGGAATTGAAATGCCTGCTGAAGTAAAACAAAGTATAAAATAGTTACATGTAAGAGCTAGTTGATACAATTAGCTCTTTTATTATTTATTACTTGTATTATCCGATAATATATTGTATTATGTAGTTGAGGTTAATTATATAAAAAGGAGAAATCTAAATGACAAATAAGAAAAAAGAAATACGTCAAATCAAAGTAAAATCTATTGAAAATGTTTTACCTACTAATGTGGAGCTAGATGGAGATATTAAATTTACTTCATATGAAGATCAGTTTTATGATGCACACGCTGTACCTTCAGAAATACGTTCAGGAGTTATTACAGAATATGTACAGTTAGATAATAAAGTACTAGAATCTTTAGATAAAGAACAAAAGAAAGATTATATTAAGCACAGTAAAGAAGTATTAGCTATAAATTTAGTCAAGGACATTATGAAAGATGTCACTATACGTGAAGCTAATTATGGTGAAAATACTATTTTATCTGTTAGTATTGTGGTAGAGGATTTATTTAAGCTTTCAGACATCAATAAAGATTTAGTAAAACAAGGAGGAAATGAATAATGAAAGAAGTATTTGTAGGTGTATGTTTCTATAAATCTCTTATGGAAGGAACCTTTAAATTTGATCAATATGTCACAGAAAATATCAAAATGACACCTAAAACAGTTGTTTTACTTCGCGAAGCTTTTTGTACTAGATTTATCCATAAGCTAGAAGATGAAGATGTAATAGTTATATCAGAAAACAACTCACTTTATATCTATAAACTAGTTCCTAATGATGAGGAATTAATTAAGCGTACTATTGTCATGTTAAAGAAATCTATTTTAAATTATCAGAAAAATTCTTTAACTGATAAATTAGAGTCTATTACTTATAGTCTAAAGCGTGTAGATGAAATGTATTCAGAACTGGAAGGAGAATAATTATGAAAACTTATGTAAAAGTATTTAAAAGTGTTTCACCGGAATCACTAGAACTTAATATTAATAAATATTTAGAAAGTGTACAAGAAGAGGCAAAAGCTAATAAACAAAAAGTAAGCTTTGATTTTAAATTTAGCTCAAGCGGTGATACTAACAAATTATCTTGTCTAGTAGTAGTTACGTTGTCAGAACCATTTAGCAATATCTTTGAGTGAGGTTATTCATATGAATGAAAGTGTTTATAAGGTAGCTATGAACCAACTTAAACAAGTTCAATTACATTATGAAAAGAATTATCATTGTACGTGTTTTCGATTTGTAAAAGGCGTAGCGTTGTTTCTATTAGTTATAAATGATAATGGCGGATATTTAATTAGAGAATTTACGCCCCAACCTTTTAACTGCAATTTACGTATGCAAATAAATGAAGATGGAACTATTGACAGTAAAGTCACAGTTCCTTCTTTTATCGTTAATACCAAGTCATTAAAATCTATAGTTACGTATTTAGCTGATTTAGATATTGCCGCTGATGAAATTAAAGAACAGTTACGAAAGACGCTAGATATTAAATTAATAGATGATTAATTATTGTGTATTATGCAAGCATATTTTATGCTAATATGTTAATGAAATATAAATTACTACGTAAGGAGTTTTTATTATGAATAATATTGAAAAAATCTATGAAGCTATAAACGGAGCTACTTCAACTAAATCTGTTGATTATTCTAAACTTAATAAAGTATTTAAAGCAGATCAAGATTTATTTGATAGATTTAGCAAAGAAGCAGAAGCGCTTTATGCAAAATATAAGAAACAATTAGACGCATTAAGTACTCGTCAATTTAGTTCACAAGAACAACAAAATAAAGCTGAATCTAAAATTGATGCTCAATTTAAGAAAGGCTTAGACGCTTTACAAGTTAAATATGTTGATCTAAAACAAAAACAAGGTACTAAAGAATTTGCTTCAGCTCTAGAACAAGTTGCTAATGAGATTGATAATGAATGGACTAGCTACTTTGCATAATTGTTAAGAAATACATCAGCTTTTATAGTTGGTGTATTTTTTTACATAAGTAGAAGCAGTAAAAATAAATGGTAAACCTATTTAGTTGTATTTTCGGATAATATATGCTATCATTTAAATTGCCCTAGTAAATTTGTATTAGGGGAAATGAGTAATTAGTTAACTTGTTTTTCAGATTGTTTTTTCTAGTTAACACCTCCAAAACTATTTAATATGTTACGCGATGAAAGAGTATTCCCTGTAATTAAACGTAGCTAATTACTCATAGATGAGTCTAACACTTTTAATAAATTGTGTTAGGCTTATTTTATTTGTATATAATTATTTAAACGTTTGTTATAATTGCATTGAAACTAAACTATTTTTTTTTAGGAGGAATTTAAATGTCCACAATTACAGTTTATCATGGATCTAAAGAAAAATTGGAAATGCGTAAAATTGATAGAGAGGCAGGTGTAGGTACTGCTGACGGCGTTGGTTTTTATACTGCTACTGATATTGAACGTGCTAATATGTATGGTGACTTTATCACAGAATTTGATTTAGAACTTAAAAAAGAAGTATCTTCTAATGAAGTTACACTGCCACGTGATATTTTAGCTGAGATGGTCGAGGAAACTAGCTATTGGGAAAACTATGGCGAACCTTATGGTAGCGTTACACTACAAGATCTAGTTAATGAATCAGTAGATGAATTAATTGATAATTCAGAAGATGATGTTGAAATTATTGGTGACATTATTAATGCGCAAGATGCCACTGATGAAATTTTAGATATTTTGAAAAAACATGGATATAACTATTCACGTGGTGCTGAATTTAAAACAGATTATATTGTATATGATTTAGAAACTTTAACTATTACAGATCAGTTTGAAAAAACTTATGAAGGTGTAGCTATGCCTAGAAGCGATCAAGATGTATTTGAATCTGCAGGTATTGAAAAAGAACTTGCACAAAATCAACTATTTTCAGAAATTAAACAAACTGCTAAAAACTTAGACTGCGATGTAGACGACTTGAAATTTGCAATTGAGTATGACTTTAATGCGTCAAAAAACTTATTAACTGTAAACGTAGCTGTATTTAAAGGCAAAAAACAAGTTGACTATATTAATGTTGCTAAAGGTAGCGGTAAGTTTACAATGGATGATATTGATAAATCTAATAAAATTGGAATTGCTTATCACAAATTCTTGAAGTCAAAAGGATTAGGTTCTGTTATTACTAATAAATCTAAATTGAAAATGTCTTCTGAATATATCAAGGAAGATGTTGAAGTATTTTCTGAAAAATACAATCAAGCCTGTGACTTAGTAGAGCAAGCATTAAACAGTGTTAGCGAAGCTTCAGGTTTTATTGATACATTAGGTAATTACTTAGTCAATGTTCCTGGAAAAGAAAAGCAATCTAAGGCTAAAGCTATTAAAGAGCTTAAAGCTAAATTACAGCAGTTAAAAATGTAAACAGATTATTAAAAGCACTATTTTTATAGTGCTTTTTTATGTATGCAATAATTTGATATAATATCTGATGTATATTAGAGTAGCAGATTAAATTAAAGGTGGTGTATATAATTGTGTAGTGCTTCTATAGTCAACTTGGAGGTGTTTAACATGTATGTAGTTTTAGGTGACGTTACGGATAATAACGTGCCCCAGGGTACAATATTTGCTATAAGTTCCAACGGTATTAGAGCTAGAAAGTATTACGAGAAATATAAAGGTCAAATGAATGTAACTAAATTAATTCGTTTTAATAAAGAGGAAGGTAACAAGGACTTATTTAATTCAAATTATGTTATATTAGAAAAACATGTAAGGACGAAACTTAAAGAATTATAGATAAACACTTACTAGCAATTTTTATTATTGCTAGTATTTTTATGTTGTATTATCGGGTAATATATTATATACTAAAATGTGTAATAAAAAAGGAGGACTACTAGTGGAAAACAAAAATGAAAAGATTATCAAAAAGATAAAAGGACTTTTAGCAATTGCACGTGACGAAAGAAATGATGAAGAAAGTCAGTCTGCTTTTGTATTAGCACAACGTTTAATGATTCAATATAGTATTGATAAATCATTAGTTGAGGATTCTGAGTATTATGAAAATGAGGATAGTATTGATGAGGAGTCTGTAACTATTTTTAAAAAGCTATATTGGTGGGAAAGAGAACTTTCTAATATTATTTCTAAAAATTTTAAAGTTAAAAATTTTGTACGTAGTAGAGGTCGTAAATCAAAAGTTGTCTTTTTTGGTTTTGGTAGAGACTTAGAGCTTGCTAAAGAAATGTTTATTTTAGCTTATGATGCCATTCTATTTCATAGCAAGAAATTCATTGATGAATTTTATTCTATGCGTGACGGATTTCAACGTGATAGATATTTAACAGCAAGTATTAAATCAAGTTATATTAGTGGATTCTTACAAGGACTTAAAAAACGTTTTTCAGAACAAATAGCTGAATTACGTCAAGTATATGAAGTATTAATATTAATTCCTGAAGAAGTTGAAGAAGCTTACAATGAAAAAGCAAAAAGTTTTACAGGAAAAGCAACGTACAGTATACCTAATGCTAGAATATCTAGTGCTTATGAAAAAGGTTTTACAGATGGAAAAATTATTGACTTTACAAAACGTACTATAAGTGAAGGAGAATTTTAATACGGAAATATCAAAAGATTATGCTATAATTTTATTGAGGTAATACTATGTCAGCAACTCACTTAAAGATATTATATATTATTGCTATGATTGGATGTTTAGTTATTGCGCTAATTATGTTTATGACTAACAGATCAATACCTGGAGCATTATTTTGTCTACTCAGTTATGAAAATTATTTAAATATACAACGCCATAAGAAAAAGAGGTATTAGTTATGTCTAAGTATAAAGTTATTGCTATTTTAGAAGAATCAATTAATTATGATAGCTTAACTGCAAAAGTTAAAAATGTTACTAGCAATAAACTATTTGAAGGATACGTATTTGATCTTTTAGATGAAATAGAACGTGAAGTTTCTAGTGAACATGAGTTATATATAATTGACATAGTTGACAATAATAAACGATCACTTATTAATTCAGTTGTTACTACTTGATAAGCTCAACTTTTTGGGCTTATTTTTTTTTATGCTTTATGCTTGTATTACCCGGTAATATATTGTATACTTACTTTATCAACTTAAACAACTTGGAGGTAGTTTATTATGCGTAAATCACAAGATCAGCTAATATCAGTTTCACAGCCTGATAAGAATGGAACCGTTACAGAAACTTGGTTTGTTACTTGTCCTCGCTGCTCTGGTAGTGGTCAGTATGTATATACATCAATGGGTAAAAGAGTTAGTGGTGTATGTTTTAAATGTGACGGATCAGGTAAAGTTGTGAAACGTGAAAAGATTTATACACCGGAACACAGAGCTAAATTAGATAAAGCTAATAAGCGAGCTAAAGAATTAAAAATGCAAAAAATGTGGGAACAATATGGTATGGAACAAGGCTATGTGTATATAGCACAAGGTAACACATTTGAAATAAAAGAAGAACTTAAATTAGCTGGATTTTCTTTTAATGAATACATTGGTTGGTTTAATTTAGAAGATGTAGATTTTATTGATACAAAACGTGTAAATTTTGACGAATACACAGATAAAGATCAGAATGGAAATATCTACTTTGTACGATATCTAAATGATTATCAAATTGCTAAAAGAGAGCGTGAAGAAAAGAAGAAAAAAGAATTAGAAGAAACTGCAAGTAAATTAAACTATTTAGGAGAAGTTGGCGAAACTATAGAAATGCCTGTTAAGCTAGTTAAAAAATTTAGTTTTTCATCATATGATTACTACACAGAAAGTGAAGTTATTAGATTTGGATATATCTTTTTAACAGACAATTATGAAGAATTAAAATGGTTTTCAAATGCTAATAAAAATTGGATAGAGCAAGAAAACCTAACTATCAAATTTATTGTAAAAGGTCATGACTGTTATAAAGGTCGTAAACAAACTTCAATTAAAAACGTGCGACAAATACCATAATTTATTTCTTGTATTACCGGGTAATATATGTTACACTATTTTTATATTAAGTAAGAGGAGAAGTTAGCTATGACAAACAGTAGGGAATTAGATTTTACAGAATTATTAATGAATTATGGATTACTTAGATTTGATCCAGAAAATGATGCTAACGAACTTAATTTTGAGTTAGCTAGAAAAAGAGTTGCTTATTTCAATTATATGAACTACGAAGAAGCTTTAGAATGTTACGAAAAAGTTCCTGAAAAGCTTCGCAAGCATGTATACATGACTACAGGAAGTACTCCTTTAGTAATATACGATTGCAAGTATTTTATGTTCAATATCGAGTTTTCATTCGATATGCACGCTAAAAGGCTTGAAGAGTTTTATGATAAGTTTTCAGAAGAACGTGAAGCTGAACATGTATTAGCATTAGCAAATACATCTTACAAAATCATGGTTCTTAAAGTATTACTTGCTCAAGATTTAATACCAAAAGAGCGCAAACGAGAACTACTATTAGATGTGTATACTTTAACCGAATATCAATTTGATTCAGAGTATGACTTTTTTGTCAAAGAATTATCAACGGGCAGTACTTTTGAAGATATAGATTTATTAAAGTCTTCAAAAAATGTAACTGATAATGATACATTAACTATTTATCGCGGACAAGCAAGTAAGTCTACGCCATATGAAAATTCATTGTCATGGACACTTGATTATGATACTGCACTAATGTTCTATAATAGATTTGGTGAACCTGATAAGTTATATAGTGCTGAAGTAAAAGTAAGTGATGTATTAGCTTATATAAATGGACCCGAAAAAGAAATACTTGTTACAAGTGATAAATTAGCTAATGTAACAGAGATTCAACCTAATAATTAAACATACAAGCTGATACAAAGCTTTTAAGAAAGGAGGTTTTTTTACTATAATTAGATTGGTTGACTGTTAAATAGGAAAAGGTAAAAATTTAGGAATATAAAAAATTTGAGGAGGAATTTAAAAATGAATAATGTAAACTCAATGAAACATTTACCAAGTAGACAGAAAAGGGATCCGTATAAAGGTGCTAAACTTGCGGCATACGTGCTTTTAGCGTTTTTAGGTATTATCGTATTGAATGAACTATTTGGAGGTCCTAGTACGCACGAGAAAGAACAAGACATGCTAGACAAACTTCAAACACGTATGGAAAGTGTTGCTTCAGTAGAATTAGATTCTGATAAAAAGGAATTTAAACTGGTTCCATTCAATAATGGTGTAGTTGATGAAATCGCATATGTACGTGACACTGGATATAATTCAGATACTTATGACGAATTAGTAGCAAGTATTCGAAGTATTTCAAATGAAGTTTCACAAGAACTTGGTAGCGGATACAGTATTACTTTGAGAAATCCTGCTAAGCCTAGCTACACATTAATTCATGTAAAGGACAATGAAGTTTTATATGACGTAGTTCGCGACGGAAATCAGTAATAACAAAAAGGACAAAAGGAAAGGTTGATTACAATGGCTAGAGAAATAAAGGACGTATTAGTAAGGAAAGTAATGGATGCTCCTAGAACTGCTAAATATTCTACTATTGTAAAATTCGAGAATATTGGAGGTTGCGGTATCGTCTATTATATTTGGCATTGTGATAAAGTAACAGATAAAAAAGATTTACCTTTTAACAAAGGTGATAGGTTAACAATTGCTTACACGCTTAAACAAGAACGAGTGGAACCCGATGCTACTATTAAACGTGTAGACAAAGTAACAATATTAGATAAATTTTGAGAGGACGTGTATAGCATGGTTAAACGTACAGAAATTGATTTAGAAACACTAGCAAATTTACTTGAAGGTATCTATTTTAGCGCTGATAGAGATTTATCAGATACTGAAGAATTATTAGAATATCTTCACAAACATGGCGATAAAACAATTGTATTGACAGAAACACAAAACAACTAATAAACCTTGGGAGGATATACATGTATGAAATATAAAGAATTGAGTATTGTAGCTTGGGTAAAGCGCAATAAAGATGGATACTATGAAATTAAACCTACAGATATTAATGGACGTCATTTAGCGCACAAAAAGCTTTCTCTAAGTATTTGTAGAGAGCATAAATTAGTTACTCGAATTGATAGAGTTAACAAACTTCAACAATTTTTAAATACTATTGAAGGACAAGATTTCTTTGATAAGTATGCAGTAGAATTTTCTTATTAAGGAGTATATACATGAAACTATTTTTTGATACAGAATTTACAGGGCTACACAAATAATATTTTCGGCTGGCGAAATTTTATTCGTTAGCCTTTATTTTTATAGTAAAGTGACTTCTACTGTTATACAATAAACTTGAAACTAATTAACTAACATAGGAGCTGAAAATTATGTCATTAAACAATATGATACATGCACTAAGCAATGTCAATATTAATGAATCTGCACAAGACGCAAAAGTAGAACCTATTGGCGGTTTTTCAAAAATTCTTGACTTTTTAGAAGGTACTGGACTAGAAGTTAAAGAAGAAAAATCACAAAATGCTTTACGTATTAAAGATCCAGAAAAAATGATTACTTCACGTTCTGTTGAAATGTCTATTCACAAAGCACCCGATGTAGATTTATTTGATGTTTACGTTTTTTCAATGAGATCTGGAGAACACTTTTCAGAATTACAAAGTGTAGATATTAGTGCAGTATTAGCTGAAATTGGTTACGCTTTCTCAATAGCTAACAGCTAATATATGTTCCTTGTCAGAAATGACGAGGACATTTTTATGACAATTGTAGATGAAGGAGATGTATTAGCATGGATAAAAATGTAGTAGATTTTCCAATGTCGGAATCTGAAAAAACATTGTTGAATAATATTAATAGTTACTTGAAATTAAAACCTGAAAACGAAGCTACTATTGATGAATTATGTAATTTCTTTAAAGTGAAACCTGAAACAATTGAACGTATTATGCACTTAACTGAAGGAAGAGTTATATCTTATTTAGACGAAGCTATTGAAAAATCAATTGAACAGGAAAAAGAAAATACTCAAGTTGAAGTTATAGTAGAAGAATCAGAAGAGGAAGAATCTGAAGAACAGGAAGTAATTGAAAAGGAACAACGTAATAGAAACTTTTTACAAGAATTAGCACTTGATAAAATTAGTTATGAAGACGCGGTACAAGCTCACGTTGAAAATAGAACAATTGACAAGCTAAAATTATTTCAAATTCAAGTAGCTAAAAATGAATTAACACGTATGGTTAAAATGATCGATTTGTTTAATACTATGCAAGAAGAGTATATGAACCGTGTTCAAGTAAGTTATCAGGACATGGGTACGGATGAAATCATTTATCATAACAAATTAATCAATCAATTCCTCGAACAATCTATGAAAATAGTTGATAAATTTACACAAGATGAAAACTTGCAAATTATTATGATGGATAATGGAATTGATGAAGTTGCTCAAAACTTACGTGAAGCTTCAACAGCAGAAGACGTTTTATTAGATAAATCTAAACGTAAGCAGGTTCGTAAATCAGCTCAACGGCTTATTAATTGGCTGTCAGACGTTACTAGTGAAGAGAAACAGGATGATGGTACAAATACAGCTAAAGAAGCTGAGATTGTCGCAGAACCAACGACAGAAAGCGATAGTGTAAAAGAAACGCAAGATACAAAAGAAGAAGTAACAGAAACACCTCAATTAAATATGGATGACGACACACCTGTATTTGAAATGTTTAAAAAACTTGAGGAGGAACATAAACAATGAGTCTAATTTGGTTATTTGTATTTTTGATTTACTTTGTCGGCTGTAGTATTGTTTACTGTCTTATTTATTCAGCATATACATTAATTACTAAAAGTGTTTTTGCACTAGTAGGTTATTTTAGTTTAGGTTTAAGCTTAATATTGATGTATGTGTTTCAGCAATTTTTACTAGCTGTTATCAATTTAATGTGAAGGAGTTTACTATGTTACTGCATATATTAAACAAACAAATTATAGAACTACGTGATAAAATTGAAAATATCGAAAATAGTGGAAAGCCTATAGCAGATAAATTAGAAGGTATGCGCAATCATCTAAATTCCTTAATTGCATTGCGTGAAGCATATTTACAAGAGAATGAACAATTCTTTAAAATAATAAGTTATTATGAAAGACGTATTGATCATATTGATACAGTAGCACCTACATTATCTTTACCTGACAGACGTAGAAAACATATGGACAGACATATTTATAGCGAATTCGTTGAACGACTACACAATACAAGAACTGATCAATAGGAGGTACTACTTATGTTTGATGACATAAAAATACAACAATTTACCAGCTTTACTAATTATGGTCAATTAATTGATAGCAAAATAAGAAAACTATTTACAGAAACAGATGAAGCTCAATTACAGCAGATTAAAAAGATTATTTTAGCAGTTATTGATGAACGCTTGCCTACTATGCCTATGTATTATAAAACTTCTTTTGTTTATGAAATGACACGTATTTATAATGTGTTACGTGAAAATAAATTAACACAAGGTACTTATCTTGCGCTTAATGGCAAGTTAACGTTAAATGGGCTTAATTATACAGACAGTGACCTAAAACACATTGTACAAACATTCTCACGCTACTATAAATACTTTTTAGGTATTTCAGATACATGGCTAGAGAAAGAGGATGAAGTACCTTTAACGATTCTATAAATTATTTAATGAAAAATTAATAAAAGGTATTTACTTTATGTAAACCATTTAATATAATGTATTTGTAATAAACATTCCTAAGTTTGTTATTTCCTGAGTTGATAGCTACTAGATAAGCTTTTGTTTTTAAGCGGACGTACGCACCGCACCTAAAATTGATTTAAGAGGAGATGAAAATTCTCTTCCAGTTTGTTCCCACTTATCTAGTAGCTTATTTTTTAGTGTTAGTTTAGGTATTACAAGGTTCGAATCCTTGAACACTAGTTAGCTTAATACCTTGGGGAAGTGTGTTAAGCAACGTTGCATGAATTAGCGATCTCTTGTTCTTTTGTTATTTGGTTAATATTCCTACTTTGTCATTACTCCTTTTATTGATTTCAGTTTATTTATCATAACACTTTACTATCCTCGCTAATTCATGTATACTATAGTTGTCCTTTCAAATTAACCTTTCTTTTTTGTTATTTTTCATTTAGAACATTTACCTTTTTTGTAAAAAGCATCTAGTATTAATTTACTAGGTGTTTTTTATTGCAAAAAAAATAGACTCAATTAAGAGTCTATTAGTTAACTTTTTCAAGTGAAACTACAAAATCTGGGTGACATAAACCTACTGCACATCTAACAGCTTCAAGTTCTTTTAGTTTAAGTGCAGTATTTTTAAGCGTACTATAAATAGATTTATTACTGATAAAATCATAACGTGAAACATAGTATGAAGTTAATTCATAGTCTTCAAGTTTAATAAGGTACCTTGAATATCTGTCGTCAATCATATTGTTCCATTGTTCTAAAAATTCTTGTAATTGAATTATAGTTACTTCTATTCTACGTGTATCATATTTACGTTCATGTTCAGGAAGTTGTAATTGTTCCTCAAGTACTTTTCTCCATTTGTTTATTAGTTGTTCAATTTCTTTGTCAAATTTCATTTATTACCATCCTCTCTATGTCCGGGCATTTCTGCGCTAACTTTATCGTTCGTAACATCATAAATAACTACACCGTCAGAAGTTGCAAATAAGGAGCGTGAAGCATTAGTCGGATCTAAAATTACAATAGTATAATTTTTACCTAAGTCATTTAACATTTCTTTTGACAAGGACTTATACGTATTACATGTATTTTCCCAAGTGCTTTTTGTGATTTCGTCTAATGTATTATTTTCAACATTCTTTAAATAAGCTGATTGTTTAGGAGTTACATAATAAGTTTTAGCTAATTTATTGAATTTAGTTTTTGCAGTTTTATCAACTTCTGAAATTCTATCTACATAAATAAGCTCCGCTTTATTAGCTGATGGTGAAGCAACAGGTGCAGTATCTATAATTTCTTCTGTTTTAACTTGTGTATTAAACAGATACGCAACAAGTCCGATAGCAAACACTACACAACATAAACCAAATATCTTTTCTAATTTGTAATTGTTCATTTTGACTATCCTTCCATTTCTTTCTTTAATGTATATACACAGCTAAAAGATCTAGGATGTTTCGCCATATATTTTAAATAGTCACGTGCCTCATGAGCATCGCTAAATTTAGCAATCTCTTTTTTAACAGCTACGTCACTAGATAAATCATTTTCCACTATACAATACTTACTTACCTTTTTGATTTTTCTCATCTTGTTCATACGCCCCTATCAAGTCCATTGTTATATCTCTAGCTAATGCTGTTACAAATTGTTCCGGATCACTAGTTTTCATCATATCTACTAATTTTTGTTTCAGTTGTTCGTGTACTGTTTCGCTATTAGCTTTTAATGCTTCTGTTTGTTCGTAAGTTGATAACATCGCAAGCGTAGCTTTTTCAGCAACGTCATCAATAGAAATTACGATATAATTAGGATCGTTTTCCATTTACTTGCCTCCTTTACATTTTATTAAATAGCCCTGCACCTATGCCCTTCGTAATTAACATAGTTTCATCAGCTAATTTTTCAGAAGTAAGATCTATAATAATATTTTCAAGTGATACACTATTTTTAGAAATAGTTTCTATCAATACTATTTTTGCACGCTTTTTTAATTCTTCCTCACTGCTATTTTTAGCTAGTAAATTATTAGCAATAATTTTATCAACTACTTTATCAGCAGTCCTATCAATAAGTAAATCTAAATCAATTTTCATTTGCATGAATATTCTCCTTGCTTTGTAAATGTCTAGTGAATGCGTTAATAAAATCTATAGGAACACTATTCACAACCGTTGTACCTATAATGCTTGTATAAGAAACTTTATAATAAGTATCATCTACAGTACCTAAAATAGTAAATGATTTATTACTATTCGGTATTTCAATTACTTTGCCACTTTCATAAACAGGCATATAAGTTGATGAACAATGCAAGGTTATTTCTTCATTTAGCATGTAGTAAACGTTGCCATTAATATTAACATCACAACCATGCCTATAACATTTTACTACCGTACCTTTACAACCTATTAGTGACCTGAATCTGTAGTCTAAACTACGTTTTACTACTACAATATCATCCACCTTAAACTTATTCATTTATAAATAATTCCTCCTCCAAAGACTATTTACTATAATTAAGTATACAGTGTATTACCCGATAATACAAGAATAAACTATTGAGCTTTTACAATTAATTCAAATCTATATTCTTGTGTGCAATCAGGATATTTTTCTTTATCAACTTCGCTTAAAAACATTTGCATATTACGAGTAAAAACAACGCCTGACTTTATATTTTTATATACAACTAGCGTTTCATTTGTTTCAGTATGAAGGGCTATACAAATTACTTTATATAATCCTCCTTTAAAGTGTCTGTACGTTCCATTAATTTCAACTTCACGTTCCATAGTAATCCTCCAATAGAAAAGACTCAATGTGACTTACGAACACACTGAGCCTTATCTGAACAATTTAGTTAGTATTATTTAAGGAATATAAGTGATGGGCAAAATTTTAATTTTCTAATATATTATTTTTGATAAGGAAAGAACATATTTGAAAGAATTAAAATTAAGACTATGCTAAAACGGGTGCGGTTTATCGCAAAGTATCACTTAATTAATTTTTTTTGAGCGGATTTATTAAACGGGATTATAGCTCTACCGTTACTGTCTTTCCAGTAGTATGGTCGAAAGAAAACACACATTTAGTGTAATTTTTTTTGCTGTCTTTCCAGCTGTCAATAGATAAAACAAGATGTGTCTTTGTATGTCTTTCCATACAGTCAGTTGATACAACAAATAATTGTAATAGTGCTAGTCTTTCCTAGCAGTCAGTTAGTAAATACTTTTATAATGAAAATGAAAAATGTGTTTGTAGGCGGATTTATATAGCGGGATTTTTGTTAGCCTTACCGCTTAGTTCGGACATGTAAACAGTTAGCACATAGTAATGGCAAATTACAATGAAATTATATTAGCAGATATAAATTTTAAGAGGAACTAAATGAAAAACTATACATAATGAACTTTTAGGATGAAATATTTTTTTTAACATATAGTTAAACAAAAAGTTAAATGCTAACTGCTTACATATCTAATATACAGTAAAAATTTTAAAATGTTACTAAATTTGCAAAAAAAAATTAAATTTTCTTATTTAAGTAAGAAACAATAGACATAGCAGAATTTGATTTCATATTATAATATTCTTTGTCAACTACCCATTGTCCTTTTACTTGTCTTTCATGTACTATCTGAAACAAGTTGTCCGTTGTTATAGTAAATAAGGCTCTGCGTGTAGAATTAATACTTACTATAATAGTATTACCCTTGTTTTTAGTAATTTCAAACTTGGTATTCTTTGTAGCTCCTACTATATATTTATACAAATGTTCCAAGTAAATTCTCCTTTCTAAATTTTGTGAACATTCTAATATACATCAAATAATTACTAAGTTTTGCTAAAAATAATAAATTAATTAAAATTAAAAAAAATAAGCCCAAAAAGCTGGACTTTTAAAATTTTTGTATAATAATTTTAAGTTGAATCTAGTATATGTAAATAAATAGTGTTATTATGTTTTATGTAGAGTTCCTTATTAAAGAAGGAAAGGGTTACTTAGTTCCCAGTCAAAACTAACTTTTGAAAATTACATATAAAAAAAGATACACCAGAGTTGGAAGCTCCGATGTATCTGTTAGTAAATACCTCACCTATTTACTAACGCTAAGTTAATTATACTATAGTTCGTATTATAGTACAATATATAAAGCTGGCGTTAGTTAAAATAATTTTGTTATTTTACTAACGGCGGCTATTTTTATTCCCTTTTTCGTCGCGATTAAAGTAGAAAAAGGCTAAGACGGTACAGGCGTATTACCGTAAAGGATGACTTGTCATGCTAGACTACGTCCGAATCAGTGTTGCGAGCTGAGGGCAATGAACTATTGGAAAAGTTTGCATGTTGACTTGTAAGCAGTAAATACTCGAAAGATATTTACAATGACTAACAATTGGAAGGGATAATGCGGTAAGACGTTAGAAAGCAATCCTATATTAGAGTAATTCATTTCCTAATTAAATATTAGGCGTACACTTGATAGAATAAAAAGTGTTTAGGAATTATTCCAGGATATATAGGAAGGAAACAGGGTCGTCGGTTTCTGTAAAATATGTTTTCGTACCTAATCGAAAAGTGATTCACTAACCAAGAAATTTTTAAATTTTTTAAGTTAGTACTTTTTATACGGGACTACTACTAAGTCCCTTTCTCTAGTTCCTCATCTACCAAGTTAAAACCATTACCAGATAAAAGATAAAAAGATTCTAGATAAGAGATAATTGGTGGCTGGTAGGCTGGCTCTTTAATAACTAGATATTTAGTTACTAGATATATAAAAGATTAAATAAATTAATGCTTCCTTAACTATATAGGAAATTTTTATGGCTAAAATTTAGCCTTTTTATTTTGACTAAATTGAGGAGTTTGTAGACTACTGTTAATTTATCTACTATAATTAGATTGAATACTATAAATTTTGAAAGGAAGGTACTTTTCATATGTTTGATGCACTAAAAAATGACCCAGCTTTAAAGCCTTTTTTAGAGTTTACTGCTTTAGATGATGACGACAATAGTTCAAATAGTAAAAGTTCAAATACTATTAGCCCTAGTTCTAAATTTCCGCCTAAGGGGCCAGAGTATTATCAGAATAACTTTGAAGAATTAATTGCGCCTGTTAAAGACAGTGAAAGTTTTAAAAAGGGTTGGGATCATATTCAAGCTGTACAAGGTAGACTATATAAGGCTGTAAATAATAAAGCAGTCATTAATAGTAAAAATACAGTAGTGGATAAAGATCTAATTTTAATTTTAATGATTTTCCTATTTTTAGGAGATAGTACGTACAATAGCGTTGTTATGGGCGGTAACGTTAATGAATTTACGTATTATAATAATACAAATAGAAACATTCGTACCATATTTACACATATTCAAAAAGTAGATTATCCTGAAGGCGAAGACGGAAGACGTGAACGACTAGGAAAAAACTATCGTGTATTAGTAGAAGAAGTTCAAAAGTTTGTAAATGAAGAGTTACGTGATTTAAAATAGGAAGGAGATGTAAACTTTGAGTGATGAAGCAAGTACAATAATTCAAGGCTATTTAAAACGAATGCAAGATGAGTATGAAAATTTCAACACTGTTTATAATGATTTGCTGACAAAACTTAATTTAGCGCAAACTGAATATACAAAGCAAGATAGTCAGTTTAAAAATTTACTAACAGATGAAACCAACTTAGTAACTATTTATAGTTCATCCACTCGTCAAAACTTTGATACAGAATTTGAGAAAGTACAAAGTGCGGCACAAGCTAAAATTTTAAATATTTCACAAGTTCCAGAAGAACTAGATGAATTTATTAAATTAGCTAATTTAGATTTAGAAGGTGTACGTAACCAGTTAAATGAAATTAGTCAAAACGTGGCTGCCATTAAAGATGAAGCTAATGCACAAATTGAAAGTATTAATAGAGAATTACCTAAAGTTACTGAAGCAGGACAAAAAGCTATTGAAGATATGAACAAAGTAGTAAACCAAGTAACTTCAAGTGGGCAAACACTTCAACAGCAAATTAATGAGTTAGACTTGCGTTTAAGTGGTATAGTAAATAATCAATCTAATATTAGTAAAGATATTACTGCTATCAATACAAATATCGATAAAGCAAATTATCGTATTGATCAAATCAATCAGCAGATCGGTGATATTGTCAAGATTCGGACGGATATCGATACACTTAAAATTAACAAAGCAGATAAGGCATTTGTTGATGCACAGTTGGCGGAAACGGCTGATAAGATTAATGTTAGCACAGTAGATAATTTACTTAATTTCAGTGATGCTGAAAGTGATATGGAAATTGAGGTGCCTAGTTATTACAAAACAAAAATAAATGAGATTGTTAAATCTATTGATAAATCGGAATTGAATATAGGTTTTATTACAGACAATCATAACCAGTATTCTGGTTATGCACCAAATTCACTTAAACATTATGAATACATCGCTTTGTTAAGTCGTTTGACTCATCTAGACGCGGTCATTTCCGGTGGTGACAATGCAAATGGGTGGTATTCAAAGCCACAAATATTATCAGAGTTAAAAAGTGCCACATCTGCATTATTTAATCGCGTTAAACCTGATACTGATGTATATTTTTTGCACGGAAATCACGACAATGGCGCCTTTCAAAATGGGAAAAAATTTCTCAAAGACATTATTACAAACGAAGAACTGAAGGTGCTATATCAAACAAAAAAAAGCATATACAGGGAGGTAAGAAATGGGGATAGCATCTATTGCTATAAAGATTATATTGACAAAAAAATTAGAGTTATTATGTTAAATTCTTTTGATTTTTCAAACAGTACTGATTCCGGCGGAACACTAATTTATGATAACTTAAATTACGGGTGCTACCAAAATGAACAACTTAATTGGTTGTCGCATGTAGCATTGCAAGTTCCGTTAGATTACCATGTATTAATTTTTACGCATGCTCCTTTACCTGGAGCGTTTGATAATTCGACACAGTACAATTCCGACGTATTACTTAACATTTTAAAGGCATTTAAAAACGGACAAAACTATACAATCAATGACGATACTAGAGAGTTCCCCGTTTCGATTGACGTAGACTTTTCAAATTCTGGAACGCTGATTGCCATAATAAACGGTCACTTACACCGTGATGATTCAACCGTTTATGAAGGGATACTATGTATAAGTGTAGACGCATCTCTTTGCTATTCCGGTGCGACAGGTAGGGTCGTTAACACGGCAACTGAAGATTGTTGGGATGTATTTAGTATTAATCTAAAATCAAGGACAATTAAGGCAAAACGTTTTGGTTTTGGCTCCGATAGAAATTGGCAATATTGAGGTGATGAATATGGATACTGCTATTAAATCAATGTTTGAAAGCTTGCGCAAGTTGATTTATCGAGTGGACGCTCATATCGGTAATTCTGGTGATGCACATTTACCGGCCACATCTGAAAGAGCCGGTTTTTTGAGTGCAGAGGATAAAGGCCACATTGACATGAAGTGCCGATATGCAAAAACATTGGATAACGGGACAGGCAATTGCTTAACGCTCGCTATGGGAATTTATATTTCAAGAAGTTTTATTAACGCTCCGAGTGGAGTTGATGACAGCCTATGCTTAATTGAGGTAACTGGTGCTGGACAAGGTTTATACAAGGAAATCAAGTTTACGTGGCTCTCAGCTGGTAAACAGTATAACAGATATATCTATTCCGATATTGACAGTGGTTGGTTAGATGAGGGCTGGGTTAAATTAACTTTGCTAAGCGGTTTTTCAGGGTACGCAATCGCAAAACGTACACGCTGTGGAGATGGCGTAATCGTAGATATACGATATGACGTGCAAAGATCTACCGATATTACAGCAGAGACAGTTATTGCATCGTTACCAGCCGGGTACACATTAACGCAAGAAAAACCAATTCAAGAAACGCACTTAGCATTTATTAAAAATTCGAACGAGTTAACACCGGTTAGATTTGTAATTTCAGGCACTAAAGATTTAACACTATTTCGCGTAGATCAAGTTAACTCTATCTCTCGGGTACTAGGACATACCATTTTCATAAGATAACAGGAGTGATAAGATGAAATACATTATATTGGATTCTGACGGGAATTATATACAAGATTGTTATTATGAGAGCGAAGATCAAGTAAAGAATGAATTTGAAAACTATACAACTGTTGAACCCCCACAACCGTGTTACACTCCAAAATTTAATAAAGAAAAAAACGAATGGACGGATATTACCGTTGAAGAATGGCTAGCGAAACAGCCCCAGCAACCACGCGAAAAGACAGAAACGGAAATCCTAACGGAAAAAATCGAAATGATGCAAAAAGCACTCGACGATTTAATTTTAGGAGGTGATGCGTAATGGCTGCGTATATTGCACGATGCGTTATCGATGGTGCCTACACGTACGATTTCGTAATCAGCCGCCGCCCTGACTTAAAAGCCGGCATTGACGCTTATTTGACGGAGCATGGCCAGGCCAGCCTTATCACAAATACAGGTACACAGCAGGATCAAACTGCGCGGTAAATAAAAATTAAGAAACGAAGGTAGCCGAGAAATCGGCTGCCTTTTTATATTGAGAAAATGAGAGTGAGAAATGGTAAATAGGAAATTAAAACAAGATCTACAGAAAGTTTCCAACAAGCGACCTAGTGACTTCTAGGGTGCTTTAGGGTGTCACTTAAGAGGGATTACAGTGCATGAGTTGGGAATGGCTAGTAGGTTTGTTAATTGGAGGTGGAGGAGCAGGCTTATGCTTGTTCATTTTATTTTAGGAAAGCAGGTGTCTTATTTTTAAATAGTTGCGAACACGTATTTTTAGATATTATGAGCCACAATACAACAGGTGGAGTTAATATTATTAATTCAAAATATATTAATGGTAGAATTATGGTACAAGGCGTAAATGGTATTGGAATAGACATTAATGGTTTAACTGAATCTCAATTATCTTTAATTGCTAAAGATTGTGCTACAAAAGGAATTGTAATTAACAACGCAAATGACAATATTTTTAGTCAAATAACTTGCGTAAATAATGTTATAGGTTTAACGGTATCTACACAAACTACTCCTACTACAAGAAATATTTTTAAGGATTGTATTATTTATGGAAACTCAACACAAAATTTATTAATTAATAAAGGAACAACAAATACAATGTTTAGAGATATTAGTTTTAAAACGGATAGTTTAGACTTATTTGTAGACTTAGCACAAGATGTCTCTAATACTTTTGAAAATGTAAAAACTTTTAGTTAAGAAATATATTGATAAAATATGCTTTAACTTTGAAAATGTATAACTATTGGACTCTAATTGTGTTAATATTTATTTGAGCTTAACTATAAACTTATGAAGGAGGCTACTTATGAAAACTGTCAAACTAAATGCTTTTAACAATCCGTTTGTTTATGGCGTAAACAATAAAGAGTATCTAGTCTTTAATATTGACAATGAAACTCAAACTTTAAAATTTCAATCATTAATTGGTGACTTAAAAGTTAAAACTGCTAACATACTGTTTAAAGCTAATTCTTTGCCCGCTAAACTGTACGAGATGGTAGTGGACGACGATATCCTTACATTTACTCTACCAAGCGTATTAACAGGCTACAATAGTAGTATGTACGTTTATTTACTTTTAAACTATTCGGATGATTTATCTACTTCTGATTTATATACATTTAAATTAGTAGATAAAGGATCTAGCAAATTTAATTTTGAAATTTCATCTATTTGTGAATCAAATATTTCTACTATTGTTTCTGAAGAAATTAAAAACGAAGGAATAGCTAAAAGTATTTTAGATACTGTAAGCAACTATGAATTTGATAAATTACAACATGCACAACAATCTTTATCTTTAGTTGAAAATGCTTTCGCTTCTACACTTGAAAAACGAATTGATTTATTTAATTCAGCTTACGACAAAGCAAATGCAACTAAGTCTAATACTACAGGAGATATTAATGCTAGTGATATTGATATTCCAGGTAGTAATACAGATAGTGATTTGAGAGATTATGTTGAAAATGTCAAAGAAAAAATGGCGGAACGTCTAAAAGATGTAACAGCTGTAAGTGAACAAATACAAGATGAAATGACACAAGAAAAGCAAAGCTTTTTAGGTGACTCATTAATCTTTCAACAAGATTTAAAACAAGAACGAGATACTATTTCTGCTTATGGAGAATCTACTCGTCAGCATATGGATCAGGAATTTAACGAAGTAAAAGATTATGCAGATAAAGTATTTGCAGATTTTAGTAAAAATATTCCAGATTTAGATGCAAGCATTAAACAAGTAAATGACAAAATTGTCGATACAGATAATAAAGTAGGAACTTTAAATACTAAGGTAACTACTGTAGAAAATGATGTTACAGAACTTGAAAAAATGCACAACGAAGTTACTCAAACAATTAATAATGGAAAACTAATTAGCTTATATAGTAATAGTTTAGACTTTGGTGACTATGACTATAGTGGAAGAGCTAACTTAATGATTAATCTAGACTTTTCTAAGTTAAGCGGAATAAACTACGCATATCAAAAGCTGCCACCTTATATAAAAGATGGCGGTACGTTCTTCGTTATTGACAGAACCGATCCATCTTTCGTGTCACCAAGTACGTCAAACGTTTTTATTCCATTATTAGGACGCTTAGAAAAAGGAGCTCATTACGCGGTAACCATACCAATGATGGTATCAGAAGATTTTGGAACGGATTACGGTGGTAGTCAAATTTATCCATATAATGTAAACGACGGTGTACTAACTACACGCCCTTGGTTAATGACACCTAACGCCGATTGTCGTGGGAAATGGCAATTTATCAAACAGACTTTTACTGTTCCTAGTAATCTGTCAGATGGTAAATTTGCACCCTACTTACAAGTTTATCAAACCGCTAGCCAAACAGGAAAATTGTACATTGGCTATGATATTAAGATTGAGAAAGTGAACTCAATAAGTGATACAGCAACACCATACCAACCTAATCTATTAGATGCTCCTTACTATATAGGTAAACATGAAGTTAACAAAAACATCGCTAATCCAGATGTAGCATTTCCTATAAACACTAACGCTTATAAAATCTATGAAGGAAATATATTAGAAGATTTTAGTACATCAAAAACATATACATTGACCATAAAAGGTACTAAGCTAGGTTCTCAGCAATTTACAGCTTATATAGGCGGAAGTCAGTTGTTAGCACAATTACTTCCAGTTGAAGGATTAACTGATGTTTGGTCAGCTACGTTTAAACCGCAAAGTGTTCCTTCTGCTGTATCTAAGTTATTACAAATTTATCAAGTACCTTCAACCACAGTAGGCGCCGTTCGTATAGATTGGGTTAAGCTAGAGGTAAGCGAATATAGAACTCCGCCTATCAAAGCTTATAAATATAAAGGTGTTTCGTTAAGAAATACAGTTGATCCTAAAGCTTTTGATTGGCAAGAACAAACAGTAGCAGATGTATCTACATTAAAAGAACAAGTAAATACATTAACACCAAAAGTAGATAAATCACAGTTATTCAAGTTAACTAATGATGATGGTAATGCAATTAAAGTTGATTACATGAATCCTAAACCAACATCATTTTTAGCATTAGCAAAAAATACAGGATTTTATTCTATTAGTACTGCTGAATCTAAATTAATGTCCGACTATAATGAACTTCCTTCAGTATTGCAAAATACTTTCTTGTTTATTAATAACTATCCTCCTCGTGACGGATTTATTATTCAAGAAATTACAGGTGGAGAAATATCTACTCAATTAGTGCATAAGTATTATAGACGTATTGAACCTGACGGTACTTATAAAAATTGGAATAAAGTAATTACTGATAAAGACGTTTCTAAAATGAAAACTTTGTATTCAAACTGTATTGACTTCGGGGACTATGATTATTCTGGAAACATTAATTTACTTAGTAAACAATTTATAGCTGAAAACATCACCGGAGCAGGTACAGGATTCACAGTAACTCAGGTGGATGATAGTGTACGCATAGGAAGAACCATAGATGTTGGTGGTAGAGGATATGAGTTGTTTATTGGTAACTTGTCAAACAATACTCAATACACCTTATCATATGATATTTTGCTAGAAAATGGAGCTAGTGGGTCTCTACGTGATTGTAATGTTGGGTTGGAAGGATTATATAATAATACCCCTAATTACATGGGGATTTTCTATTGTAACCAAATCACAACACCTGACGTGTGGCAAAAAGTAACTATGACTTTTAATTCTGGCCCTAATATGGACAAGTATGAAAAATTTAAATTCAGAGCGTATTTCGGCAATGGAACGATTTTAGCATTAAAAATAAAAAATGTGAAGATTGAACGAGGTTCAATAGCTACACCTTATCAACCTAACCTAATGATTGCTCCCTATTATTTGAGTAAGTTTGCTTTAGGTGAGAATCTAGCACCAAATATTAATTTACCAGTTACAACCTCTAATCAACTTATAACACAACAGACATTGTCTACTTATTTAATAAAAGGTGAAACTTATACTGTAACTTTAGAAGGTACTAAACCAGCAAATCAAGACTTTTCTGTGTTTATTGCGGATGTTGGAAACACAAAATTTGGAGATATGACACCAGTTGAGGGTTTAACTAATCAGTGGAAAGTAACATTTACCTATAATAAGGATACGCAAACAAGTGGAACAAAACAAATTCGTATTTACCAACGTTATTCAGAATTAGGTTCATGCACAATAAACTGGCTAAAGATTGAAAAAGGTGACACACGAACCCCAAATGTCAGTCAGTTTAAATACTTTGGTGAAGGCTTGAAAGACAGTAACAATCCGAATGATTACAGCTGGGATGTCACACCTGAGTATACAGAAAAACGTGTGAATAATTCTGTTAGCTTAACTGAGCCACAATCCATTGACGGAACCAAAAACTTTTTAGAAACCCCTCTAGTTAATGGAAAAAATGTATTATTTGATGAAAAACCTTTACCTTATGAAGGTTGGTATACTCAAGGAGAAGTATTAACAAACTTACCTGATAAAGCTAAGTTACGTGTCGGACCTGTGGTAGCTACAATAGGCAAACAGCATAATAGGTCAATGAATACCGATCCTCTAAAATGGAACGATGCTCGTTATGAAGCTACTGTTTTGCGAGACTGTACAATATTAATTGAAGGTCTTGCTAGAATGCAGTATGGTTCAGGAACTAGTGGACAGTATGGATATTTAGTTTATTATCGAGATTCAGCACAAACTCAAGAAATTGGTTACGTAGGAGGTACTGGTGGTAGTGTTCCGAATGCTGGAGGTGACTCAGATAAATTACAATGGAAACTTGGAACACCGTTTTCACGTATAACGGAATTGCATCAAGGAGACGTTTTCAATATCACATTTAGCACAAGTTCTGGAGCAAAAGTTGATTTTGCTGAAGTTCTAACGTTACATGTAATGGAAATTGAACCTTTGTAATAAAAAATAATTAGATAGGGTGGAGAGAATATATGAAACAGCTATGGATGTACTATAGAGTTGGAGGTAAGTATGTAGGTGAGGTAGAAGATACATTTGAGGAAGTAGTACCTTATACTTCCGTTCCTCCTTTACAAGGCACACGTAACGATGAGTTTCCATTAACAGTAAATGATCAAATTTTTGATCCTTACGAAAATAAATGGGTTGAAATTGTTAATGCACTTGATAGAAACAAGCTTAATAATTTAGAAGCTATGTATAATGCTTTAGAAACTAAAAACGTTGAGCTTGAAAAACATGCAGAACAAGCTAGTGCTTTAGTAGCAAAAACAATGGCAAACGCTATTAAACTTTCACAAGCAGATGAAGCTTTAAAATTAGCAAATACAAACTTAACTAAGTTAAACGCAAAAACAATGGTTACTTCAGTTAAAAACAGTAATGACATTGAAGTATTAGCTACTAAAGTAGATGAGATTGATCCTAAGAAAGTATTAATGCCTAAAAACATTGTTGCTAAAACACAAGTAAACTCAACAGGAAACGTAAAAACAATCGTAACAGGTATTGGTAAAGCTAATGGAACTATTAAAGTGGAAGATGCTAATGAAAAAGAATTAGGTTCTACACAAGTTATAGAAGGCGAAACATTCGAGTTAACTACTACAAATGTAGTTGAAGTAAATTCTACTATTTTAGTATCACAAACTTTAGACGGAGTAACATCTAATAAAGTTTCAGTAACAGTAGTAGAAGAAAAAGTAGAGGAGGAAGAATAATATGTACACATACGATGATATTGCTTTTATGTATAATGGAGGTTACTTTACAGACGAGGAATTGGAAATCTTTGTTCCTTCATGTATCAGCGAGGACGAAAAAGAGAAAATGATTGCTGAAAAACCTAAAGCATAAAAACTACTTTTATTAAGGCACATCTTTTAGGTGTGTCTTTTTTATTTAGATATAAATTTTATCATGTTTATGTGTTATCATAATGTTGAAATACAATTAATTTCAAAACTTATATAGAGGAGGAAAATAAATGGATAACGATTTACAACAATATGCTGATGACATTAAAAAGCAAATGGACGAGTTATTAGCACAAGTTCAACAAAAAGCTACTGAAACTGAATCAAATTTTGTAGATACTAGACGTACTGTTTCTGCAAAAGGTGAAAGTTATGTCACTGATATTGATTCAGCAAATAATTCAACACTTAGCTATGGTTCAACAACTAAACAAAATATGGATGTTGAATTTAATAAAGTACGTGAATTTGCGCAACAAACAATTGAAGACATTAAAGTTTCACCTTATGATTTTGAAAAATATATTAAACGATCTAAAGCGCATATTGATCAGTTAGTAGTAGATGCTACTAATGCAAGTTCGAGTAAGATAGATGAAATTAATAAAATTCCTGCTGATTTTCAAGAATATTATACAAATGCAAAAAGTGGTATTGAAACTTCACTTACAGAAGTAGATCAACATTTGCACGAAGTACAAAATTTAGGAACTTCTGTAGAACAAAACGTAACTGAATATATGAATTTAGTTAAAAACAATCAAGTGTATTCAAAGACGCAAACAGATAATTTACTTAAAGCTAAAGCTAATACAGCAGATGTTGATACAAAGCTTGCTAAAAAGCGTGATACTGATACTAAACTCACTATTAATGATTTAGATGATTCTACTAAATCTAAAATTGAAAATGGTAGTGATAATGTAGCTAAAGCTAATGAGGTAGTCAAGCTACGAGGAAATCAAGTAATTTATGATCAAAAAGACTTTAACATTATGCCAACCGTCAATGGCGAACCTTTAGTAACAAGTGCAGGAAATGTAGCTAGTTCCACAACTACAACTAAATTAGCAAAGGCAGTTAAGATCAATAATGTGGACTTTGATGGTTCTAAAGATATTACTCTAAAAGCCGGAGATGTAGGTGCTTATACGAAAGAAGAAGCAAATACTAAATTCGGTATGGATAGTTATAGAGAACAAGTTTCATCTATAGGATATGGCTTAAAAGGCACATTTAGACGAGTTGGTAATGTTTGTTCTGTTGAATGTAGAATGAATCAAACAGTTTCACGTCCTAACGGTAGTTCTACTTTAAATGAAAAAGTACCTAACGGGTTTAAACCTAAAGGCACTGTATTTATTAACGCAATGGTAAATGTAGGACCTACAATTAGAAATGATTGCTATCTAACAATGGTATTAAATCCAAATGGAACAATGGAAACTTATTCCTTAGGAATGAATTCACAACCGTTAACTGTTAACCTGTATGCTTCTTGGATAACAGCAGACGCTTAGAGTATTAGTATGTATATTTTATTGGAAGGGTGACTATTTTTGGATATAACAAATTTATCAGTCGATAAACTAAAAAAGATGACTGCTACTGAATTAAAGCAGTTTGATGAAGAGGAACAGAAAATACTTCTACAAATACTTAAAGAACTTTCAACAGAAGGTAAGAGTAAAACATTGGAAAATTTATGGTTAGATGACTATGAGGAAATTCCTGTAGACATTGACACCTTTTTAGATGATCCTTATTACTTAGGTATTGCAGGTAGAAGTATTTATCCTTCTTGGAGAGAAGAGTTACGTAAAATATTTGATCCTACTCGTTCGCATACTTTAAATGAAATAGTATTTACAGGCGCTATCGGTTTAGGTAAAACGCAAATAGCAATTACAGGTATAGCTTATATACTATATAATTTAATGTGTTTAAGAAATCCTCAACAGTACTATGGAACAGGTGAAGGAAATAAAATAGCAATTGTTCTTATCAATATTTCTCTAACACAGTCAAACATAGTTGCATATAGTAAACTGCAAACAGCGCTATTAAATAGTCCTTGGTTTGTAGAACATGGTACAGTTTATGAAAATAAAGACAAAAAAACCTATATTCCTCCAAAAGATATTGTTATAATTGTAGGTAGTAAGGAGTCACACATCATCGGTACTGACGTTTTCTGTCTAACAGGCGATACAGTTGTTCAAACAGATGGTGGTATAAAAACATTAGAAGAACTTTCAAACAGTGACACGCCTTTCAGAGTTAAGCAATTTAACCCTAACATTGGAGAGTTTGTATGGAGCGACTTAACTTACTCACATAATACTAAAATGACCAGCGAACTTATAGAACTAACTTTAGAGGATGGAAGTGTAATTAAATGCACACCTGAACATAAATTGTTAGTACGTAACGGAGCTGATTATAAATATAAACAAGCTATTGAATTGACAGAAGAAGACGATTTAGTAGTGGAAGGAGAAGAATTATAAACATGGCTAATAAACGTAAACTAAAAGGTGTTAAAAAGGAATTAAAACGTAAAAAACAACTAAAAATGAAACGTGAATTTGATGAACGTGTAGCACGTAAAGTACGTGAAAACTTAAATGCTGACGTTAAATTAGTAATGCTAAAAGGAACTGATCCTGCTGTATTATTAGGTACTACTAAAATTAATGAACGTAAATATAATCTATATCTTTCATATAGAAAAGATGATATTAATACGTATATGGTACGTCCTAAAAAAGAGGGAGAAATATTTGACTTACCTCATTATTTAGTAGTAATTGATAATAAGAACTCTTCACTAGTTACTGGTGAATTTGCACAACGGGTTATTAATCAAGTACGTTCTGAAGTTGCAGACGCTGAAGTTGAACGTAAGTTTGAAACGTTAAAAACTTCAATTGCTACAGCAGGAATGATTAATGGGCTAACAAGCTTTATACCACAGCAAGGAGAGTAAACGGATGTCTAAAATAGAAGCTTATATGACAACTTTGTGGTTTTCAGATAAATTAGGAAGCACAATGGAAAAAGAACAATCTCAATTATTTCAAATTTTAGATGAATTAAAAGATATTTTTACTGTTAATAACTACACACTTTTACATGACTTAGAAAATGTAGATAGAGTAGGTGTATATTTTAATACAGAAGACGAAGCGTTTAATGCTCGTGAACAGCAACTATATCATTATTCATCCATTGTAACATTGTTTGAAGGATCTAATAACTTTAAAAAGCGTACTAAAGGAAAACGTTCAGATGTTTATGTTGTATTAGAAAATGATACATTTAGCGTATACAATTCAGAATTAAATAGTTTTGCCAGTGAAGTTACTTTAGATAAAATGTGTGAAGTAGTTTATAGCTTAGTACGCAATAAACAAACACGTTCCATTATTTCTGTAGTTCCAGATGAACGTCCTAAAAATATTGATCAATGTCTAAGCGATAAACGTAAACGTCATTTATTAACGAATGTAGCTAAACGTGCAGAAGTAACTTCAGTAAGTATTGGTATTAATAATCGTCCTACTAATTTACTTTCACGTATGATAGCGTATACAAATAACACACCTCTTAATGATTATCCTCTAATGGTTTCTTATTTTGATAATTTAAATGGAATCATTCGCTACAGTGTAGGAACTACTACTCGTCAAACTGCACGAGTACATTTAGACATTATTGCACATCAAGCTATCAATGAAGCTATGAGCCTTTGTTTTCCTAGTTTGGTAGTATTTAACCGATATGATTTTGATAACGATATATACAAAGTAGCAAGCGAATCAAGCGTTGTTTCAATTGAACCTTATGCTATTAATTCTGTAAGCTACTACAAAGAATTAGTTAAACAAACTATTCATAATTATGTAGAAGATCCTAGAGTAGTAAATTTAATGATTAACAATAGAGGTGTATTTACTATTATACCTTTAACCTTTACAGATGAACAAATTGCAAATATTTTAGAAAACAATTTTATTGAAATTAATACTAAATAGAGGTGATTAAGCATGGCAACTTTTGGGGAAGAGTTAGGATTTACTTTACCTGACTGGGTAGGTAAGCGTAGTTTTTATGTACCAAAGAATAGAGCCGCTTATGAACGTGCAGGACGTACAATTGCAAAAGCGTTGGGCGTTCCTAAAAATCCTGGACGTGTTAATTGTGTAAGTTTAGACGTAGTTTCTATGGAAGAACTTGATAAACAAGCTAGTGGTTTAAACGTGCTAAAAAACAGAGAAAATTTAGGAAGTATACCTGAAATTCCTAATAGTCGTTTAATGTACGGCGAAGACGTATTGGAAAAGGGCTTTGAGTATAATATTGATAAGTATGTCATTTTTCTTATCAATAATGAAGTAGCTTCCATTTTCTGGGTAGATGGAGAAGGTATCTAATTATGCAAACAACTATTAAATATAGAAAACCAAATGGCAGTATGGGTACAAGTTACACAACTAAACAGGGTAAGCAACTTGCATTTATATTAAGAAGTATTGAAAGTAAAGGAAATACATTAATGGAAGTTCGTATTCCTTTAGTAGGAACTTTACTAGGTACACAAATTTATGAATACATTATGAAACAAACTAAAAGAAAGGGGTAACTTATTATGTCAAATTTAGCTAGAGCAGACGCTTCTACACTTCTTCCGGGAGATGTAATCATGTTTGAACAGGACAACATTGTAAAATACGGTACAGTAGATAGAGTTATGGAACATACGAGCAGACGTACTTTGGTACGTTTACGCAACGTTATAACAGAAAATTCTCGCTACAGTTATAATCCATTACTAGTTGTTCGTAATGATAAATTTTATAAATCAGATAGAGTTAATGAAGACGTGCAAGTATTGGATGGTACTGAACCTTTTGCTAATGGAGTTTATATTGCTGATTTATCGATTCCTGAATTACTTAAACGTAACAAGAAAGTTGATGAATTAACAGAAGAAATTTTAGCTAATGCTAAAAAACTCATTAATGAACCTATTGCTATCAAACGTAGACAAACGGATGATTCTGTAGACATTACATCTGATGAAAATGAACAAGATGTACATGAAGACATTGATGATCAAAAAGCAACTTCAAAATTTAAACCTATTGACATTAAGGTTTCCTAAGGACTTGAAATTACATGAAAATTATTAGAAAGAAGAATATAAAATTAGATAAACCTGTTCCTGTTTATGACATTATACAAGCAACACCTTTCAATAATTTTGTTTTAGGTAACGGTGTAGTAAGTCATAATTGCGCACTAATGGATGAAATGGAATTTATGAAAGGTCAATCTGACAATATGACACAATCAAAAGTATTTAGTTTTTATAATACTATTAAACGTCGTATGGAGTCTCGTTTCTTAAATGACGGAGGTAACTTGCCTACAACTCTTTTCTTAGTATCCTCTAAACAAGAACAAAATAATTTCCTAGAGCAGTATACACAAACAATTAAAAATAAACCTACTACGTATGTTGTTGATAAACCTATATGGGAAATTAAACCTAGTAAAACATATAGTGGTAAAACATTTAGAGTAGCTATAGGTAATAAACAAATTCCTTCTTCTATCGTAAAAGACGAGTCCTTAACTTTTGATCAGTTAATGCAAGAAGGATATGATGATGTAATTCACGTGCCAATTGAATATTACAGTGCTTTTGAGCTTGATATGAAATCTGCTTTACGTGATATTGCAGGACGTTCAACTACTGACATGGTTAAATTTATTTCCTCTTTTGCATTAAGACGTTGCTATGCTCGTTCTTTTGCAAGTCCATTTTCACAAGAAGTAATAACTGTAAGTTTAGATGACGCAAATAATGTACAGGATTACTTTAATGTACATTCAGTTCCTGAGGATATTAAACGACTTCCTGGATTTATTCATGTGGATGCTGGTTTGAAAAATGACAAAACTGGTATATCTTATGTTGTTCCTGTAGATACAGTCATATCAAATTCTTATGTAAATGACGCTACAAAGAACTTTATACAAGCCGGCGAAGAAGTTGTAACTATGCAAGTATTTAGTGTAGGCATACAAGCTAATAAAGGTTCGGAAGTTTCACTTAAAAAGATACGTGAATTTTTCCAATTTTTACGAGAAGAAGGATTTAATATAGACACTATAACTTATGATGGATTCCAGAGTGCTGACTCAATTCAGCTATTAACTATTGACGGATTTAATGCTAAGTTATTGTCTTTAGATAGAAACAATAATGGATATGATTCATTGCGCTCATCTATTAATGATTCACGTATTATTCTAGGTGATTTAAAAGACAGTTTGCTTGAAACTGAATTAATTAATCTGGAAAAAACGCCTGCAGGTAAAATAGATCACCCTGTTACAGGTTCTAAAGATATCGCGGATAGTTTAGCTGGTGCTAACTATAACGCAATTACTAGTGACAATGTACGAGGTTTTGCGTATACTAAATATATATTAGACGACGATAACATAGAAGACGATTTATTAGATGTTTCTGCAATGCTCGGTTTAGGAGATTATAAAATAGTTGATCAGTATGATTCGTTCGCAGATTTATTAGACGACTTAGATGATTTTGATTATTAATATAGGAGGATAGTTGCATGTCAGACAAAGAAAATAATGAAAATAAAAATTCTGAAGATATTATTGAACAAGCAAATAAAAATATAAATGAGAGTTTTGTAGGTGTAAATCAGTTTAAGGAAATAATTAATGACAATTCAGATTTAATTGATATTATAGATAATTCTATTGAAACTAATGTAATTAATTCCGCTAATGACAGTTTTTCAAATAGGTGTAATTTGTACGACAATATGAGTGCTGATTCAATTATTTCAGCGGCTCTTGAAATGTATGCAGACGACGCTTACACTACAACTCCTGATGGTGATTTTTATACTGTAAGTCAAAAAATTCAACAAAATAACGTTTCTAATGCAGTTACGCAAGCATCTAATTTCCTAAAAAGACTAAATATTGATGAAAAGCTTTGGCAAATTTATTATCAATTAGCTAAGTATGGTGAGTGCTATTTAGAATTATTCTACAAGCGTGTACCTGTTGGACGAATTGATAACTATACTAGCTACTCTAAACAAAAGTTAGAACAAGTTACTAAAAGTCCTGAAGCTATTCAAATGGAAGATTATTGTGAAGTAATAGGACGTCCAGACGAAATTTCTGATGTAGTTTATAGAGGTAGTACTTTATATTATTTAAAAAATAAACAAAATGACGGTTCATCAACTATCATGCAACTAAATAATACAGACACTGAGTATCTACTTCCTTCGCATAAATATATTCATTTTACTTTAGGAGAAGAGGATTCTTCTAAGTGGACTAAAGTGCAAATTAAGCTAAAACAACTAGCGGAACAAACACAATTTGTCAACACTTATGAAATTGAAAAACAAAAAACAATTATAGGTAGAATATTACATGGTCGCTCTTTATTGTACGACATTGAAAAAGCATACCGTAATTTATCCTTAATGGAAAATGTTTCAATGATTAGTAAACTATCTAGATCTCAAGTAACTCGTGTAGCTAATATTGAAGTTGGCGGAATGTCTAAAGCTGATACACGTAAAGCTCTACAACGTGTGAAAAACAAAGTTAAAAATAAAATGTCGATTAACGAGGATACAGGATCACAAAACTATGTTGATGTTTCAGGTCTGGATAATACTATTGTTAATCCTACGCAAAATGGTAAAGGCGCATTGGAATTTAATACATTAGATAGAACAGAACCTGATATTAAATCTGTAGTTGATTTAGATTACTTTTCAAATAAATTATTTGGTGGATTGAAAATACCTAAAGCATACTTAGGATTTGAAGCAGATTTGAATGATAGTGGTGGAGATACATTAGCACAATTAAGTATTCGTTATAGTAGAACAATTACTAAAATTCAGTCAGCTGTAGAAAATGGATTGAGTGATTTGTGTTACTTGTATCTAATAAGTTCGGGTTTTTCAGAATTTGAAGCATCTAATATTAAAATTAATATCATGCCTCCTGTTACTAAGGAAGAACAAGACAAACTTGAAAATATGTCAACTAAACTTGAATCAATTGACAAGATTGTAAACGCACTTCCAGATGACGAAGACTTACGTTCTAAAGCAAGTATAGCTTTATTGAAAGAACTAGGAAATAACTCACTAACAAAATTACTTACTGAATATGAACTAAACAAGTTAAGTAGTAATGAAACTAATTCTATAGAAAATAATGAAACAGATAGTGAAATTGATGACGCTTTTGATGAAGCTAAAAAGGATACTTCACTTCCAGCTGATAAAACTGATACTAATTCAGAAGACGAAACAGACACTACTGCTACTGATAACACAGAAAGTAATGACGAGTTAAAATAGGAGTGAATTAAATGTATTATTTAGATGAAAGTATCGAATCTTTAAAAAATTGCTGTATTAAGTATTTAACACTTGTTGATAAAGAAGATAATTATATCGGTTCAGCATTAACTCATATTGAAGAAGGTACGTTAAGTGATTCAGGTGTACTTAATTTACGTAGTTATTTTGAAAGACTTAATAACGATTTAGATAAATATGCTAATAAGTTATGTCGAAAAATGCGATTAAATTACGACAAGTGTTTACAATGCAGTGATGAAAAAATTGTCAAATGTATAAGTATCGTGTTTACTTATTTATCAAAGAATAGTAATATAATGTTGACAACATTTATAGATGAAAGATTGAATCTTCAACAGTTGCAAGAAGCTATGAGAAATTATCTTTTAACGGGGGATAATAGTTGGCTTTCTATAACTAGATTACAGTTAGCTGATTTTGTACAGACGTATAAACGTCCATTTAAACTTTGGTAGAGGAGGTGAGTAAAAAGTGAAACATTCCAAAAAATCTAAAAATGGAAATGGTCTACGCCACCTTTCTTGTATTGTTTCTAATATTTCTGGTGAACCCACTGTTAATGGAACTAAGTATACTGAGCAATTATGGGAAGCAATTATTAATAATGCTACTGTAAAAAAGTGGCTTAAGAATAAAACATTGTTCGGTGAACTTGATCATCCAGACAAGGATAGAGATATTCAAACATCCTTAATTAATGCCGCCATCGCTTTTACTGATTTAAAAATTGATGGTACTGAAGTAATTGGCGAGTTTGATATTTTAGATACTCCTTCTGGAAGAATTGTACAGAACTTGATTGATGCAGGTTGTAATATTGGATTGTCGTTACGTGGAAATGGAAACATTTTAGCTGACGGAACAGTAAGTCCAACAGGTTATACACTTTACGGTATCGATGTAGTTTCAGATCCTTCGTACCCTGCGGCACGAATGCTAGGACCCATACACGAAGGCGTAAAAGTGACACTACCTACTAAACAAGTAATTTTAGAATCAGTACAAACCGAAGTTGAGAACGCTAATACGGAACGTGACTTAGATGCTGTTAGAAACATTGTACATCGTGTAATAACTGACGAAAAACAAAAAGACATTTTATTGGAAGAAATTTCTGAAAAAACAAATTCAGCTCAACCTCTTAACGATGATTCAAACGGAGCTGATGTAGTTTTACAGGATGCAGTTATTGAATCTTTAGTTAAAGAAGTTAATAATATTTCTGATAACCTTGTCCAAGTTAAGCATGAACGCGATGAAGCTTTAAAAGCTTATGACGAAATCATTAAACAAAATGTAACAGAGTCAGCACAATTAAGTGAATCACATGTCTTAGTACCTAAAGAAGATTTACAAGAGTTGAAACGTTATGCACGTTCTTTAGAAAGTGCTAATGAGAAACTTAAAAAAGAACATACATCTCAGTTAGAAGAAAGTGTTCGTAAAAGTAAACGCTTGGAGGAAGAGGTTACTAGCTTAGGTTATAAAGTTGGTGGATTTGATAAACTCAAAGCAGAAAATGTAGAGCTTAGACAAAAAGTGAAACATTTAACGCAAGAACTTGATGAGTTACAAAAGAAAAATTCTACTATTAAGAAACGGCATGACACTCTTTTAGAAAGTTATGCAGTTGAAAAGCAAAGTAGAACAGGTGTTTCCATCAATGAAAGCTTTAACACTTTAGAAGAGTTTGAACGTATTTTTGAAAACGCTGAAAAGCGTGACATTGTACTAAGCTCGTCTAAACCTAAAAATAGTTTCAATCCTGCTCACCTAGCAGAGTTAAACATAGTTGATCCGTCAACTAATAGTGATTTAGCTAATCTAGCTAGATCTGTAAAAATGTTTTAGTTAAATACTAAGGAGGAACCAAAATGAACGACTTAAAAATTAATGACCGTATCCGTATTGTTGAAAGTGCAAGCGGAAAACAATTTTCATCGGACACACGTAACACTTTAAAAATCTGTTTAGAGAATGCTGAAAAATCTCTAAAAATTTATGAATCAACTGACTACGGTGCAATGACAGGAATTAAGAACTTTACATTGGATCTAATTTCAGTAGTAGTACCTAACTTAGTAGCTGAAAAAATTGTTTCAGTACAACCTATCAAAAACCAAGTTGGTGTTATCAACTATATCCGTTACATTTATTCAAACGACAAAGGTCGTGTAAAAGCTGGTGACGTATTTGCATCTGCATTGAACGAAAACAATACGGACATGTACTACAGCTCAGAAGAAATCGATGCTGAAGCTATCGAGTTTTCCGCTAATAAATTTACGGGTACACTTGCATGGACTCCAGTTTTAGCTGGCACACTTGCTATTGAAGGTGTTACAGCAGACGGTAAAAACTTTGTGATTAAAGACGCTACTGGCGGCGACTTGCAAGCTATTAGCTACGGACAAGGTAATGAATATACTCAATCCGGAAACCTAGTACGTCCTGAACCACATACAAATCCTAACACATTTATTGTATTAGATCGTTACACTAACCAACCTCTACCAGGTGCTACTGCAACAGGTACAGTAAACTATAAAACAGGTGCTATTGATATTACAGTTTCAGGTATCACTGTTAAAGAAGAAGACGAAACATTCTCAGCTAACTACCGTTACAACCAACGTTCAATCGGTGATGGACAAATTGGTACTAATCAACTTAAAGTTCCAGAAGTACAGACAGAAATTAAAGCTATTCCTGTTACTGCTCGTTCACGTAAATTGAAAGCATTGTTCAGCTTTGATTCACTAATCGTAATGCAACAAGAATACGGACAAGACTTACGTAAACTTGTTGAAATGCAAGTTGCCGCTGAAATCATTCATGAAATTGACGGAGAAATCATGAACGACTTGTTCTTACAAGCAGGTGAAACACAAAGTGCTTGGTCAGCAGTTGCTCCAGTAGGGGTTTCAAAACGTGATCACTACGAAACATTCTTGTTCCATATTAACCGCGCTTCTAACACAATTTTTGGAAAAACTAAAAAAGTTCGTGGTAACTTTATCATTGCTGGATTGGACGTTGCTTCAATTATTGAAATGGCAGTTAACTTTAAACCAGTTAACGTTCCAGATTCAACAGTAGGTCCACATATCATTGGTAACTTAGGACAATTCTTAGTTATTAAAAATCCTTACTACGGAACAAATGATTACTTGGTTGGATACAAAGGAACAAGCTTGCTAGACGCAGGTTATGTATACGCTCCTTACTTGCCAATTACTTCAACTGGATCAGTTATGCTAGATGACTTTGTAAGTCGTCAAGGATGGATGTCCATCTACGCTAAGAAAATGTTGAATCCTTCTATGTATGTACGAGGTTCAATTTCTTGGGCTGAATAATAAAAGAAATTAAATAAATAAAAAGAGAGCTGTTTTTAGTGATACTCTACATTTAGTTGTTAGAAATTTCTAAGGACTATATACTCGCTAAATATAGCTCTCTTTTTTCAAATTGGAGGTAATTAAAAAATGGATGTATCCACTATTCAAGTTGAAAATAAAGGACGTAAACCTTTATTCTTGCAGTTTACAGCAGACGACTCTCATAGAGTTAATCCAGGACAGAAGGTAACAATTCCACTATTAACACCTGTTTCAGTTTATTACTTATTAGAATATGTTGGTCAGTTACGTGATGCAGTATTCTATGATAAAGAAGGTACTGAAATTACAGTAGCGGATATTGCTACACTACGTAAAGATTTGGACACACAACGAGGAGTTCCTCCTTATAGAAACCTACCTACAAGCGGAAAGCTAACTGAATTTGTAGAAGCAGTAAAAGCTAATGTAGATGAAGCTCATTCTACAAAGGTTGCTGTAACTATTAAATTTATGTCAGGCGGAGTTGAAGTTCAAGAACCCGTAGTGCAAAAGCTAGAATTAGGTACAGTTATTAAAGGTACTGAATTGAAATCTAAGTATGCTAAAATTGGCGATTATGATTTAGAAGAAGCTAGTGCTACAGATTATACTGTAGTTGAAGGTAAGAATGTAATTACATTAACTTATGTAAAAGCAACAGGTAAAGTAACTGTTAAATTTGTAGATGGAGCAGATAGCACTTCAATTAAATCCGATGTTGTTAAAACAGGTGAAGTGGGTTCTAAAGAAGTAATTAAACCTGATGCAATTGAAAACTACGAAAATCCTTCTCCTACACAAAAAACTGTTACCTACACTCGTGAACCGCAAGAAGTAACATTCACTTATACTAAAAAAGCTGTTCAGGAAGGTACAGAAGCTTAATTAGTAGTCAAGGAGGCATAGTTATATGTCCAGCGAAAAAACTCAATTATTAATTGAGGACGCTAAACAAGAGCTTGGTTGGCCTATAGTAGATATCGAAATTCCTGATAGTGGTCTAGAAAAGATACTAGAAAAAACGTTACGTGAAATACAACCTTTTGTTTTGTTAACAAAGTATGAAACGTTACCAAATGCTAGTGTTATTACTCTTCCGGAAGACGTTGTATATGTACTTGAAGTATTTAGAGGTGAACCTAAAGGCGGAAGTCCTTTGTTAAGCGCTCCACAGTTAAATGACAATGAAATACTATTTGGTGCTACTGCACAAAATGGTTTACTTTGGGACACAGGTGCTTTGTCAGGAATGGGTAGTGATGGTTTAACTAATTACTATGCTATGAAATTATTTATGAATACAATTAGAGGTAACTTAGCTACAGTAGATTTTAATCAAAACGGTGACAAGCTTTATATAGATAAAGCTACTGGTGGAGATAAAATTACTATAGAATATGTTCCTAAAATTAAACAAGTAGATGATTTATTAGATCCATTCTGGTATAAGCAAGTATACGGATTGTTTGTAGCTAATTGTAAAATTAGTATTGGTAGAGCTCGTAGCAAGTACAGAATACAAGCCGCCAAATATGAATTAGACGGTCCTGCTATATTGCAAGAGGGTATACAGGAAAAAGATAAAATATTAACTACATTAGAAGAATCTGGTTTACATTTATTGCAGTTAGTAGAGTAGATATTGTATTACCGGATAATATAATGTATAATAAATATAAAATAAAATGTAGGAGTGATATTAAATGGATATCCGATCAATTTATGAAAATTTGCGTAAAGATGATTTTTCAAAAAAAGTAATTAATGAAGGTGCTAAAAGTGTTGAATCGTTGCCTGTAGATGGACAAACTGAAAAACCTTCAATGTTACGTGCTTTGGAAGAAATGAATAAAGCACCTAAACAAACAATTAATGAATCTTCTTCTCGTAAAAAAGCTATTGCTAAACGTGTATTAGAATCAAAAAATACTGCTACTAAAACTATTTCACGTAAGAAAGTTACTGCAGAACGTGTAGCTACTTTACGTAAGCAACGTGTTAATGAAGGTGCAAATGATTTAAAAACAAGTTATGTAGAATTAAAAGATAAAGATTCTTATACAGAAGGAACAATTGGTATTCGTGTAACATTCCCTGAATCCTTATCAAAATTATTTGCATCTAATAAAAAAGAACTTAAATCAGTAGCTAATAACTTACTAGAAAAATACGATATGATTCGTAGTGTAGACATGAATGCTAACTATGCGGATGTCGCTGTAGCCGGTGTAAACGGTGCAGATGCACAGCAACAATTAAAAACTTTCTTCAACAATGTAATTAAGTTTCATGAAAATATGGGAAGCTTAAATGAGGGCGCAGAAGAAGATAAATTCAAAAACAATAAAAATGTTCGCCCTCGCTTATTAGAAGATGCTGATACTGATGAAACTGATTTTTCAATCGAAGACGCTGAATTGCTAGATAACAATTTAGTAATCACTTTACAAAATGCAGACGGTGAAGAATTTACATTAACATTAAAGGATGTAAACTTAGAAGATGCACAATCACAAGTATATGTGGCACAAGTAGAAGATCCAGAAACTGATGAAGAAGATCCAGAAGTTGATGAAACAGATGTTACTGAATCTTCTAACATTAATGAAGGTTCAAACTTCTATACAAATTTAACTGATGACATTGCGTATGTTAATGAAGATGAAGACATGGTAGTAGTCGTACCAAGCACATTAAGTAAAGAACAAGTACAAGAAGCTTTACTAGCTTACGGCGGTGAAGTAGATGCAGGTGATCCTGAATCAGTTGTTAAAAAATTGAAACGTATGGAACTTAGTGAAATTAAGCAAGAAGCTATAAAGGAATCTTCAAATCGTGATCGTTTTTTCGCTCGTCGCGCCGACTAAACGAAAATAGCAATGGCGCGATAAAAGTATTTAACACTATTGCTGAAGCACAAAAATATTTATATGCTCTGGCAGATATCTTCCCAAGCGCTTCTGTAGCTTTAAAAGATAAAAAACTTAATAGCTATATTGAAAATGGTAAAAATACTAAATATGAAGCAGATTATTTAGCTTATAATTTAGGTAAAGTATCCATAACAGATGAAATGCCTTCAGACATTGTTATTGTGTTACTTGACAATCTAGAAACTGATTATAGCCTAGAACAATACAGCAATGAGAGCTTTAGTGCTTTAGTAGATGACTTAGTAAAAGGCGAAGATACTGTAGGTACTTTAAGTATCACATTTTCAAGAAACGGCGATATTGTAGCTTTACAGCATCAAAAAGTATTTACTGCTGAACTATGCAAAGAACTATTAGTTGATAGAGTAGATATTGAAGACTTAAATGATCTAGTAATGTTAGTAGAATTAAAATAAGGAGGTATTCTGTATGGGTATTAATATTTACGAAGTAAAACGTAAAACATTAATTAAGTACACTAATACAGATACTCCTAAACGTGTGAATCGAGGAAAACGTCTGCACTACAGATTCGTAAATTTTGATGAAACAAAACTACGAAGAAAATACGACGGTATGTTTGTAGGTGTAGTGTCAGGCGGAGCTCGTTCACATGAAACATTTATCCTTGTTCATCAACTATTAGAAAACATACGTCACTTTATGTTAGTAAATGATAAGACTATTAATCAACTTACTAACATGGACATGGTTTCAATTGTTGCTGAAGCTATTAAGGAAAATGATGTTGAGGTATTTTGTGATTGTGAAGACTTTCAGTATAGGTTTGCATATACAGCTACTTTAAAGAACTATAATGTTCCAGGTAGAGAAGAAAAACGTCCAGCCAAAGAAACAAATCCTCGAAATAAAGGAGCATTATGTAAGCATTTAGTTTGCACGTTTAATAATAACTCATTTATTAGACGAGCAGTTCCTCAAATTCTTCGTGAGTTAAAATCAAACGAAAAATTTTATCTATCACAAATGAACTTAGAAAACGTATAATAATAAGGAGGCGGGAAAGTTATGGTAAACTATAATCCGGTTTTATTGCCTAATCCGGAGACATTCTATCGTGCTTCCCGTTTTTCTGAGACTTTTACATTACTTGGGTATCCTGTAAAAATTACACCTTGTTTAAGTTATGAACTTAATGCACAAGGTGATCCGCATAATATGCAGTATGGCGAAGAAGTTAATACTTTTATAGCTATAAACGAACTAAGTAAAGTTAGTTTAGAAAAGCGAGGATGGATAACGGAAGAAACTCCTATAGTTGCTGACATAAGTGAAATTAAGTTTGCTCAGTATGTAGAATGGCGAGATACTATGGATAGCGACATGACAAAAATAGAACATTTTTTACTTCCTATTAGACGTTATTCTATTATAAAAATTCCTTACAAGCTACAGACATTAGGTGAGTCTATTTATACTATTATGGATATATATGGTGATGACACTAGACCCTTAGTTTGGGAATGCCGCTTAGCTCCTGTACGAAATATGACAGACGCTAAACCTGAAACTATTGAACCAGATCAATATAGAGAAAAACAAGTAGGTTTAGTAGGCATGTTAAACGAAGCAGGTGATGATATTGCGAAGCTTGAAGATTTCAAATGAACGTATTTTAAAAATACTAGCAGATTTAGGCTACGAAAAAATACCAAATAATATGTATGAAAAACTAGGTATGTTTATAGTTGATTTAGCTAAAGATCATATGCAACATAAATTTGAAGTTGATCATTTAAATCCTAAGGATAATAAAATTATGCTAAGTACAACTAGAACTAAAATTATTAAAAAGATAATTAATAGTGTAACTTATGTATTAAAAGAAGACGAACTAATTATTTGCATAGATAAACGTGTGTTACACAATTTATCATTAGGTAAATTAATTGAAGCTAGTGAATATGGAAATAGTTCAACTAAACCTTATCCATTGTTCCGTAACTTCTGCGTGTATGCTGAAAAACATTTAAAAGCAATTATTACACAGTTTATTATTGAAGGGAGGATTTTTGATGGTAAGTCCATTAAATAAGGAAAATTTACCAAATACTTTAGAATTATATGATGAGGCACTATTACAAAAGTTAAAAAAGTTATATACTAATGTCATAGGGACCTTTCCAGACAGAGCTATGTTTGAGTCAAATAACAAATCTAAAGTTAGCCTTCCTTTAATATCTATGTACAGGCTTCAAAATGATATTAATTTTAGCGGTGGTATAAGTCATCCAGCAATATTTAGAGGTTATAGAACAGGTGATGAGCAACGTACACGAGTTATAGATATTGATTTACTTTATACCATTGACATATGGGCTGACAAGCGAAATGAGGCAGATCAATTATTTTATGACTTAGTTTATCTACTTTGGACAAAGCCAAACATTATGCTTAATATGGAAGGTACAGAAAATGATAAACTTTTTTCACTTAGATTAGTAGAACAAAGTAGTTCGTCTAATTTATTTGAACAGAGTGTTGAAAACAATAGAATTTATAGATACACGCTAACTTATTCAGTAAATGAAGCTAAACTAATGTATCGCTTACCTGATGGAATGATTACAGAAGTTGATACAGAAGTAGATTCATATTAAAGGAGGATATTAAAATATGTCATTATCAAGTCCAGGCGTAGAAGTTAATTTACAAGATTTTAGTGATTATACGTCTTCACCGTCTACTTGTGTAGCGGGTATTATTGGTACAGGTACTAAGGGTCCAGTAAGCGCACTCGTGACGACAGTAGATCAGTTTATTAGAACGTTTGGTAAACCTAATGGAAAAGCATATGGACCTTATGCCGCAATTGAATTTCTTAAACAAGGAAATCAGCTATACTACCATCGCGTAGTTAAAAAAGGTACTCGTGCAGTTGCAGGTAATGAAGGTACTGATAAACTTCTATTTACTGCTGTAGATGAAGGCGAATCAAGTAATGGGTTAGAAATTGTAGTAACAAATAAAACTGAAGATTCAACTGTTAGCATTGTAATTAATAAAGATTCTGTTAAGCAGGAAGAGTATTCAGATTTATCAACAAATGCTGATAGCGTAGACTACATTCCAAAACGTATTAATGGTACATCTAAATTTATTACTGTACAAGTACAACCCACTGGTTCAATTACTAATAAAACTTACACATTAGCAGTTGGTACTAATGGTGCTACTAAAGCAACATCAACTCCTGTAGGTGAACATGCAAATGCTCCAGTATTTACAAGTAAAACAGTTGACATTACTGTTAATGACGCTGTTATTACAATTACAGAACCTGATTCATTAGGTTATGGAGATTACACATTAACAGCTTCTAATGGTACTTCATTAGAACGTTTCGCAGGTGTAAATTTAACAGACGCAAATGACACACGCTACTTGCCATTAGTATTAGAACAATATTCAGAATATGTAGAAATGACTGTTTCTACTGAAACTACAACATTAGCAGGTAAATACACAATGACTGGAGCATATGATGGAGCAGAAGAATTAGAACCATCAGATTATATTTCATCAGGTGGACCTATTGAAGCTTTCAGTAATCCTAATACATTCCCGATTGACGTATTAGCAATTCCTGGTATAACAGATGCAGGAGTTATTCATACAGCAGTAGCATTATGCGAACAACGTAAAGATGTTATGTTCATTACAGATGTTCCTTATGGTATGAGTGTTGAAGAACGTAAAAATTGGGCAAATGCTTCAGGTTCTTGGAGTGGACGACACGCCGCTTTTGATTCTTATCAACAAGCTATCTATGGACCATGGGTTAACATTTCAGATACGTATAACAATGGAAAACTTTTAGCTGTACCGCCTTCTGTAGCAGTATTGCCTCGTTGGGCATATTCTGATAAAACAGGTGGAATTGGTTTAGCTCCAGCAGGTATTGATCGAGGACGTCTAGCTAATGTAGTAAGTCTTGAATATCAATTATCACAAGGAGATTGTGACGCTTGGTATGGCGGACGAAATGTAATCAATCCTATTGTAAACTTTGGTACAAATGGTATTGTAATTAACGGACAGAAAACTACACAACGTAAAGCAACTGCTTTAGATCGTATTAATGTAGTTCGCGTTATCAACTATGTACGTAAACAAGTTTTACAACTTTCACAAAACTTCTTATTTGAAAGTAATCATCCAGTTACTTATACACGTTGGGTAGGAGTAATTGAACCAATGCTTGATGCACTAGTTAATTCACGTACAATTACTGCATATCAAGTACAAATGGATGAAACAACTGTTACGGACTACGACAGAGACAATAGCCGTCTTCCAGGAAAAATTGCTATCCAACCTACTAAATTGATTGAATTCGTTGAAATTGATTTACGTGTAGACAATCAATCTGTAACGTATATCGAAGAGTAGCTATAATTTAGCTTCTCAGCTTACTTGTGTTTAGGTGGTATAAGTTTACACAAAATAATTTATACCGCCTCATTCACAAGAATATTAATTAATTTAGGAGGATTCGTTATGCGTATTAGAAAAATTTACGAGGACGCACTTAATGAAGTATTGAAACAAGAATCTTCTAACGAAGCTTATATAGATAGAAGAAACGATAACGTTATTATGTTACCCGGTTCTTTAAGTGAAGAGGAAAAGCATACTGCTATCTCAGAATACTTAGAAGAGTATTATGATGATACAGATGAAGCATTAATTAATCGTATTCTTTCAGAACCTATACAAGTTTTACAATATTATAAATAGATAGGAGAAGTTACAATGGGTATTAAAATTAAACGTATTTCAGAAAAAGCAAATAAAAAACAAAAACTAAGTGAAGCTTCAGAAGTATATCCTGCATATCGTAAGATAATTTCAGGAACAGTTCTACATGATGAAGCTAGAAATTTATATTTATTTACTTCAGAAACTTCAAAACCAGATATTAAAAAAAGTCTAGTCAATTATTTAAAAGTTGTATTTGGTGAAGAAATGGACGAAGAAGAGTTAGGTTATATGGCTGAAGAGTATTTAGCTGATACTATACCAGCAGTTAACTTAGATACACTAAAAACTACTATAGTAAATTCTACATCTGTAGAAGAGTCTGTAAAACGTATTAAAAGCGATTTAAATAAATTTAAAATTAATGAATCTGCAAAAGTTGATCCTATGTATAAATCATTAATTTCTGGTGTAGTAGTATATGATGAAGCTAGAAACTTATACATTTTCACAACTGCAACTTCAAAAGAAGGTATTGAAAAGAGCTTAGTCAAATATCTAAAACACGTATACGCTCATGATTTAGATGACGAAGAACTAGCTTATATTGCAGAAGAATATGACAATAGTATTGAATATGCAGTTAACTTAGATAGTCTTTCAAAAAAATCTGTAAATGAATCTTTTAAAGGTATGAATACTAGACAAGCATTTTATGACGAAGAAATGGAAACAGTACTTTTATTTCCTGGAAATTATTCTTCAAAACAAGTTCAAACAGCTATTCACGAATATATCGATGAAACATATTCCAATGTAGAAGGTAATAATAAAACTAGTTTGACTGGTGATATTATGGGTACACCTGTTGCGGTATTAGATTGGGAAGAATAGGAGCTGGTAATAATGTCTATTAAAGTATTAACTAAGAAGAAAGAGATTAATGAAGCTTCAGGTTTAAAGCATTTTGATTTTGGCAAACGTCAATCTAAAAATGGCTTAGCAAGCAAATCTGTCACAAACTTTTTTATTCAACAAGCTAAAGACTTAGGTTTATCGTTTGATGAAGTTAAAAACTTTATTAATGAAGAAGAAGCTATGTATATCTCTTGGAAAGATTTACGTAAAGCTCTTAAACCTATTAAAGAGTCAGCTAGTAAATTTAAACGTATTGCAGTTAAACCTATTAACGAAGCTTCAACTATGAGTAATACAAAAGCTATTGTAGATACAAAAAACAACGTAGTATTATTAGCTAAGTCAGATCAATACGAAGAGGCATTAGTTGATTATATTAAAAATAATGGTAGCATTACAGAAGACGATTTGAAATTAATTGATACTGTACAGCAAGCCTAAGGAGGATATACAATGCCTTTTAAACGGATCACTGAATCACCAAACGCTAATGCAGTAGTAGCTTATGAAACAGATAATTTTACATTGTATGAAAAAAGCGTAAATGATGATTCAAGCAAAAAGAATCTTTCACTGTATTGTAAGAATCCAGAAATGAACAAATTAGTCACATGGGAACTTGATAAAAATAAATTATCAATTAGTTCTAATGAGGAATATATTACTAATGAACACGATGCTTTATTAGTAGGAACTGCTTTTGTTGAACTAAGCGAATTTATTCAATGGATTAAAGAAAACAATTAGAAGGAGGTTGTATATTATGACAAAACCATTGTCAATGGGCGCTAGTCATTTTAATTCGAACCAATACGAAGTACAACGTGTCAATAACTTTGAAGTAATCTTTCCAGCAGATGTGTTTGGAGAACAGTTTTCATTATTAGCAGAATCATTCCGTATGCCTGAAGTATCTGTTGGTGACATCACACTTGACTATGGAAACAACAATGTTAAGGTAGCTGGTAAAGCAAATACAACAGACTCTGATCTAGTAATTAAAGATGCTATTTTAATTAATGCAGAAAAAATGATTTTCAAATGGTTTAATTCTGTCTATGACGCACAAACTGATAAAATTGGTTGGGTTGAACAATACAAGAAAACATTGTACGTAAATCAATATGGTCCGGATGGAACATTTACTCGTCAATGGAAATGTATTGGTTGCTGGCCTAAACAAGTTTCAAGTTCTGAATACAACAATGCTGAATCTAATAAACGCTTGATCACATTAAGTGTTTCGATTGATAAAGCTTTTCCAGTATTAGATTAACTTGTTTAAACATTAATAAGTAATTGGGAATTGGTTTAACTACTAATTCCCTTTTATTTTGATAGTATGTTTAATTAATAGGGTTTATATTGTATTATGTAGTTAGCTAGTTACTGACAAATTAGGTAGCTAAACTGTTTTATATTTTAATAAAAAGCGAGGAGAATTTATATGTCAACATCTTATCAAGAAATTGTAAAATTACCTTCTGGAGCAGAAATTTATCCAGACGCACTAAATGTACCAAAAGAATTAACTATTAATGCCATGACTACTAAAGAGGAAAAATATTTATACAGTAGTGGAGCAAACAGATCTAAAGCATTGCTTAATCTATTAACTGCTTGTATTGAGGACGATTTTGATCCAGCTAATTTAATTTCTGGTGATATTGATTACTTATTGACACGCTTTAGAGTATTATCTTTTGGAGATGAGTATCATGTAACAGGTATTTGTCCAATTTGTAATCATGTACATGAATATAAAGTAAGTTTAAACGACTTAGAAGTTGAGCCTTTTGATGCTGAAAAGTATGAAAAGTATACTAAGTTTACAACGTCTAAAGGTGACGAATTAGTAATTAAAATGCTAACTCAAAAAGAATTACTTAATATTAGCGAAGGTGTAGATAAAATTATCGCACGCTCAAAAGAAGCTAATAGGGAGTTATTACTTGATCAGCATATTAGAGCTAGTCAATTATTAAGTGTTAATGGAGAAACTCAAAGTAAAGAAGAAGCTTTAAAATATTTTGAAAAACAAATTATGAAAGATACTTCTAAATTTGATTACTATGTTAACAAAGCTAATGAAAGTATAGCTACTTTAAAACCATTTAACATTTTGTGTCAAAAATGTGGTGAACGATTTCAAGTATCCTTTTACACCACAGACGAGTTTTTACATCCACGATTTGACTAAAATGCAACAAGCACTAGAATCTGAACCTGAAAATGAGGAAGCAGAGAAAAATTTTAATGAAGCTGTAGAGTACACACAATCTATATATGAAAATTTAATGAGCGAAATTTTTTGGATAGTTATGTATTCTAAAGGTGCATTTAGTACACAAGATATTGATAAGATGTGTATAGGCGAACGTAAATACTTCTATAATCAACTAAGGGAACTTCAAACAGAACGGGAGAAACAAGCAACGAAAGGAGGAAACTAAATGGCAAATGGAAATGATAATTGGTCTAGTTTCTATAATCCGGAACCTGGTCAGTATAAAAGAAATTACTATCCAGGAACAAATGAACAAGAAGAAATTCGTACTGGTAGAACCTCTCGTTCTCAATTCTTAGATGATATTACTGACGGCTTAAAAGAAGTTGAAAACTACAATACTAGAATTACAAGTCTATCAAATCAATACAGTAAAATTCTAAATGACCAAGTAGATATTTTAGCTAAGATTACAAGAGCTCAAACAGTTGATCAAGAAAGAGCCGCTAAAGCACAATTAGAGCAAGCTAACAAATATGCAAATGAACAACTGAATATTATCAAACGTAGTTATGCGAAACAAAAGAAATTTTTAGATGACGAAACTAAACGACGATACAGAGAAAATATCAGAGGAGCTGAAGCTAATGCTCGTGAGGTAATGGAGACTGTACGTAAAGTTGATAAAGATTTGTTTGCAGAATTAAATAAATCTTCAAATGCAACTTTCCAAGGCAAGTTTACGGAATTTGCTAAAAGTTTAAGTGACGCTTATACACGTTTTAATGTCAATCAGTTTGTTACTAATGCTATGGATAGGGCTCAATCTAATACTACTGTACGTGATAGTATTGGTAGAACTAATTCACTAACAAAAGATCAAACGCGACAAATATCACAACAAGCGGCTCAGTATGCAACTAACGCTTATAATAGTCAATTAACTTCTAAAGACATTATGTCTAATGCAGAAACCGCGGCTAATTATACAGGTTCAAGAAATGCTAAAGATATTGCTTCCGTTTCTAAAATATTAACAGATAGAGATACTTTAGGACTTACAGGCGATTTAACGAAGACGACTAGTGCTGTACGTTCCATGGGCGGAGATTTAAATAGCTTCATGGAAGACTTAACTAAGCAACAAGTTTCATTAGCTAAGAGTACTGATTTAAAATACAATCAAGCTACACTTGTTCAACAACTTGATCAGTTACAACCGGGTTTATCCGCTAATGTAACGGATCCTAATCAGCTACTTAAAAATAATAAAAGTGCCGCAAGTGTATTAGCTTCGTTACAAGATCAAAGTCCTGAAATGGGTGATGCAGTATTCCAAATGCTACAAACTGCATTAAATGATCCTACATCTGCACAAAAACTAGGTATATCAAATATGCAACTTACACAAGCTTTATCAAAAGGCGACGGTAAGCAAGTATTAGATATGTTGTTCAGTGCTTCAAGTAGAATATCTAATTCAAGTAATCCTCTAGCAGTAGGTAGCATGTTGAACTTAGACGCTTCTCAAGTTAATGCGCTTAAAGGTGTAACTAAGAATAAGGACAATATTTTAAGTTCTTATGAAGAAGCTCAGAACGCTAAACAAGTTGATCCTAGTAAAGTTATTAGTGAAGGAGATTATACTAGAGCTGGTATATTCAAATTTGCACGTCCTTTATTTGAGAAGTTTTCAAATGTAGGTGAAGGCATATCTGATATGCTTGGAGTAGATCCTAAAGACGTCAATAGTCAATTAAATACTATTATTAATTTAATGTACGCAATTGTAGGAAGTGACTTAATTAAAAAAGGTGCTTCACTATTTGGCTTAGACGGAATGGGTTCTAAATTAGCTGGAAACATAGCTACTAAGATTTTTGGTAGCGGTGGCGCACATGCCGCAGGTGGAGCTTCTAAAGGTATATTAAGTAGCTTAGCCGGAATTGGTGGCGGAGGAGCAACTTCAGCAAGCGGACTTGGTTCTAAAGCATTTTCACTATTTGGTAAAATCGGTGGACCTTTAGCAATTGGTTCTTCTATTTTTGAAGGTATACTTGGTGCTTCAAAATCTGAAAAGATATTAGGTACAGCTGATGGTAGAAAACTTTCAGGAAAAATTGCCGCGGGTTTAGGAACTGCATTAGGTGGCAGTGGAAATAATGGACAAGGTGGAATACTTAGTGCATTAGGTCAAGGTGCTAAAGGTGCCGCAATTGGTACTATGATAGCTCCAGGAATTGGTACTGCTATCGGTGGAGTTGTCGGTGGTGTATTTGGACTTATTGGTTCTGATAAACTAGCTGAAATGAGTAACGGTATTATCAAAGCTACTAAAAAATACATGAACAAAGTCGGCGATTGGTTTGGAGAACTTTGGGACGGTATTAAAGACAACGAAACTACTGGTGGTATAGCTAAATGGTATGAAAAATATATTGCTGGTGATAAAGGAAAAGATGCTAAGTCCGCAGGTAAAGGATTCTTATCAGGAATACTTTCAGGCGGTATACAAAATGGTATAACTAATGCAGGTATACAATGGTTAGTGTCTAAGTTTAATGTAGGTAGTAGAATTGCTAGTTGGTTTAATAAAGACAGTGAAAAAGAAAACAAAAAGCGTGTTGAGGGAACTAAAAAGCATTCGCATAAAGATGGACTTGATAGAGTTCCTCAAGATGAATACTACGCTACACTTCATAAAGATGAAGCAGTTTTAACAGCTTCTCAGGCGGAACAGTGGCGTCAACAACAAAGAGGTAACAGTGTAAGTAAGTTTATGGCTAATGCGTTTAAAAACGCAGAATACACGCCTGCTTCTAAAACTATTAAAGGCGCTAAAACTACAGTGGAAAAAGTAGACGATACAGATAGTACTGCAAACGTAAGCGCCGGTAATGGTGATAAATTGTCTATATGGAAAGCTATTAGATCGCTAGGATATAGTAAAGCCGCCACAGCTGGTGTATTCGCTAATGCCGCTGCTGAAACTGGAGATACTTTTGACGCAGGTATCATTCAAGGAAATGGTGCAGGACCTGCCGCAGGTTTATTCCAGTGGGAAAACTATAACACTAAGTCAGGACGTTGGAAGTCAATGGCTGACTATGCTTCAAGTAAAGGTGGAAAATGGAATAACCCTGCAATGCAAGTACAGTGGATGGATGAAGAAATGCGTGGAAAAGATCCTACCACAAAAGCATTATTAGGTTCTTATGTAGGTGGTTATGATAAGTTTAAACAGCTTACAGATGTAGGTACTGCTACAACTGTATTCTTACGCTCCTTTGAACGTGCAGGTGTTGAAGCTTTAGGTAAGCGTTTAGATTATGGTAACAAGTATTATGATCAGTTTAGTAAATACAAACAAGGTACGCCTTGGGTTCCAGACGATCAGTTAGCATTAATTCATAAAGGAGAAATGATTGTTCCAGAAGAGCATAATCCTAATAATCCTAAGAATTTAGCTAAGTCAATGACTAAAGTTGATAATACAAATACTGTACAAAATTTAGCTACTACAACAAGTCAAGATTTAAAAGATTTGTTAACATGGGGATTCAATAAAGTAGTAGACGCTATCAACAATCAAGGACAAACAAGTCCATTAAGTAAACCAAACATTCCTGCATCAAATCTTATTAGAAGTTAGGTGGTATAATGTCATATGTATTAAAGACGTCAGCAAAGGGATATTATACTTCGCTTGACGCTAAAAACAAAGTTAATTCTAATAGTATTGTACCAGCAGGTACTTATGAGGTATACAATAGAGCTAATGGTGTAGTTAACATTACTAGAAGAGCAGGGCAAATGGGTTGGTGGATTAATGAAAGTGAATCTCCTTCAGCTCCATCAACTATATCAGGTTCAGGAGTTACTGCAAATGCTGGAAGTAGTTCAAATACTGCTTCTGGCAATATTCCTTATACAGGTAGTAATAAAGCTACTGTATTTGCAAAAAATCCTCATTATGTACATCCGGTTAAAGATAATTCTGTAGTTTTGTATATTACTAATATAGTAACAGGTACTACTATAGAAATTGATGTGACTCCAAGTTCTTTTTCAGAAAACAATAAAGCAAATTTTGATGGGCAGGAAATTAGAGGGCGTAGTAATGTTTTACAAGGATTTAATTCAACAGGTCCTCGTACTGCTTCAATATCGTTTACTTTATACGACGACTATTGTTACTATGGAATCCGTAACACTATCAACTTTTTAAAAGCATTAAATTATCCTAATTATAGTAGCGGATTTGTTAGTCCTCCATTAGCTTATATCAAGTATGGTAAAATGTTAGCTATGAGATGTTTTATATCAGCTGATATAACTTATGACGGACCTATACGTGAAGGAGAAATTATTAGTGCAAGCATTTCATTAAGTCTAACTGAAATTACTAATGAATCTATGTCTGCACAACAAATAGAGCAAGGGAAGGATTACTTATGATTAATACAATGCACGATAGTATTTTACATTCACAAGAAAGTGACATTAAAAACTATGACAATAAACAAACAGTAAACACTATTTTTCAAAGTAATAAACTTCTTTTGTCTCGTTATTCTCAACTACGAGTAGTACAAGAGGAAGATGGAACACAGTATGATGAAACAATGCGTACAGTATCTATCCCTTATTATGACGATGACGTTTATTATGAAGTAAATAGTCAAACAATAAACAGACTTGATTTAGTTTCAGCTTCTGTATATGGTACTCCTTTACTTTGGTGGGTTATTGCTTATGCTTCTGAAATTGATGATCCTTTAAATGTACCTATTGGTACCATTTTACGTATACCGTCAAAAGATAGATTATATGTAACAGGAGGTATTAGTGCATGGCTGAATATGGTTTAGGCGAAGGAAATGTAATAGTACCTTTTAATCCTTATATGGCAGTTGTAAGAGTTGAAATACTGCCAAAGGGTAGCGACAGTGCAAGTGGTGATGAGGAAGAACAACAAAATTCTTCCTCAGAGCTTCAGCAAACAAAAGAAAGAGTAATTGAACTTTCAGCTATTGACGACAACTATGTAGTAGAATTTAGTACTAATGTAGCAGGAGAAACAGCTGATGACGACTTTGAATATGACGCAACTATTAGTATTATAGATCCAACAGGTGTAATAATTGATAGTATTATGTCACAGCTTTATGAAGATGCTGTAGTTCGTTATTCTTATGGATACAATAATGGACGTATGAGTCCTGTAATTGAAGCTACGCTTTCGGGTTATGGAAGTACTTTAACACCTCAAGGTGAGAGAATAGATTTAACACTTGTTTCTACAGCTAGTAAAGAACAAGATAGTGATAAAACAAAAAGTAACGGAACATATTCAGGGAATATTAGTAATATCGTAGCACAAATTGCACAAGAAGAAGGTTGGTATATTGGACAAATTGAACCAACCAAAATGCTGTATAGAGAAATTACAACTAATATTTCTAAGCAGGATAGAGATGAACAGCATGAGGAATTTATGGATGATTTAAATGACAGAATTAATAATCCAGAAAAATGGTTAGAAGAACAAGCTAAAAAGCGTAAAGAAGCTAACAAGAATTCTAATAGTGTTGACGACTTAATAAATCCTGGATCTATATTTGATAAATAAAGTAGGTGAATATTTATGCCAAATAGTTCACAAAAAGTAACTAAGGATAAAAACGGTGACACTATTATAGTCAGAAAAGAAGAAATGGTTTATACAAGAAAAAATATGGGTGCTTTGGAGTTTATAAAAAATGTATTAGCACCTAAAGCTATTTCCGCTGTTACTGGACAAGGTCAGTATTTAGCATGGACGGAAGTTTCAGGTAATAAAACTTATATAAACTTTATGACTAAGTCAGCTAAATCACAAGCTGATATATCACAAAATTATATATTTGAAGTAGGTAATGCAAGTGGTAATAGTCCTGTAATATCGTTTACACCTAAGTACACAATAGTTCCAGATGCTGAAGGAAGTGAACCTAAAGTAGAGGCGGCATTACTTGATAAATTTACTAATCAAATGTTTACATTAAATTATGGATCATCCGGTCCTTATACTGCATTAACAGCTGAGGAAAGAAAACAAACGGACAATAATAAAATTACTTATTTTGCCGCTTCTGGTTATACTAATAAAGAAGTTGAAAGACTTGCCGCTGACTTGTGGTTAAGACAAAGTAAGTTATCCTTTGAAGCAGAGCTAGTAATTTTAGGAGATCCTGGAATACGTCCTTTTACTAACATTAGTGTTATATGTATTATGCCTTCAGGACTTCCGCATTTATCTTCCGGAGTTTACTTAGTAACAGGTGTAGCACATCAAATAGAAGGTGGACGTTTTACTACTACACTTACTCTTTTACGTAATAGTATTGAAGTGTCTGTTGATGAAAACGGACAAATCAAATTTATAGTAGGTGAAGCAGAAGATCCTAATGCAGATGAATCTAGTGAGGACGACAAAGATTCTACTACGGATTCAAGTTCAACTAGTGGAAGTAGTTCATCAAAAGGTTCAACAAATGCAGGAGGAGACAGAGGTAAGTATATTAGTGAACTACGTAAACATATTGGAGCTCCTTATGTTTGGGGAGCGGCAGGACCAAATACGTTTGACTGTTCCGGACTTGTTTGGTATTGTTTACGTGCTATAGGTAAACTATCTGCTGACACACCACGTGGTACTACTTATACAATGCGAGATAGTAGTGCATATGGTAAGCTAATAAATGCTACCGTAGCTAATGCTCCTGTAGGTGCTATAATTGTATGTAGTGGTGGAGAACACGTTGTCGTAGCTTCTGGCGGAGGCAAAGTAATACATGCACCCCAACCTGGAGATAGTGTTAAAGAAGTAGATGGAGGTTGGGTAACAGGTATTGTTGCTGTACGTGATCCATTTGCATAAAAGTTGAGGTGATAATAAATGGCATATCAAAAAGGTTTTGATAAAAAAGAATATATGAAAAACCACTTGCAACCGTTAGGCTATGAATTGCAAGGAGTTTATAGAGGTAGGGTAGAAGACGATAATGATCCACTTATTTTAGGACGTGTTCGTGTACGTATACCTGTTTTACATGGAATTCCTGTAGACCCTAATCATCCATTTCAAAGTGACGATAAGCAACGTTATATTCCTACTGACTCGCTACCTTGGGCTCCAGTATGTCAATTAGGCGCTGGTTATCAACAAGGTAGCTTTTTAACGCCTGAAGTAGGTTCAACTGTATTCGTAGCTTTTGAAGCTAATGAAATAGATAGTCCACTTGTAATAGGAACTATTTATAGTACTCCAGGTGATAGACCTAAGCTTATGGGTAACTATAAAGATGATATTGAAATTAATGGACCTAGTTCAGAAGAGTATTTACCTACAGATTATGCAAGTACAGAAACTTTTGCTAAAAGTAAAGGTCAGTATTGGACTAATATAAATCAAAAAGAAGTACCATCTGAAGCTGAACTAAGTCCTAAAAATAAGATAATTTATAAATCGCCTAAAGGTGCTGTAATTGCAATTAAAGAAACAGACGGTGAAGAGCAAATTATTATTAGAGACAGAGGTGGACAAACTATTAGAATGTGTTCACCTATTAGCGAGGAAAATAATGAACTTAATCAATCACAATTAACAAACGAATTAAGGAAGAATGATGTATTAGGTTTATTAAATGGTCCATCAAGTATTGAATTATTAGCAAGAAATGATGAAGGTATTGTGCTTACTACTGATGAAAATGGTGTAACTACATTAAATATATCTGTTTCTAAAATAGTAACTTCTGTACCTATTCAAGTTTATAATGCTGATGAAACGGAGGATAATACTAATGGATGATATGTTTAATATATTTAATGCAGGCAATGTAAATGATAAGTTGCGCTTTATGCGTGATAGGAAAATAGGTGTAGGCATTAAGTATCCTCTTCAACCTTCTAACATGTACGAAAAAGATTTAGCTAAAGTTTCCTCAATTTATGCAATAAATCAATCAATTTATATTATACTAAGTACGAGAGTAGGAGAACGTTTTTTCCTACCAGAATTTGGAACCAGGCTTTATGAATATCTGTTTGAACCTAATACTTATATAGTTAAAGATTTAGTACGTGATGAAATAATGCGTTGTTTAAAAATGTGGGAACAGCGAATTGAAAATATTCAAGTAACTGTAACTGATAAAAACGATGAAGGAAATTATTTAATCTGTACTATTGATTATAAAGTAAAAGACACAATGGAGACAGGTAGTTTTGTTTATCCAATAAATACAGATATTTATGAGTTTGGGAAGGAGGTAACTAATGAAACATTGGGAAAATAGAATAGGCAATATGTCTTACACTAATAGAGATGCACAAAATATTAGAGAAGACTTAGTTGCTTATGTAAAAGAAAACTACGGAGAACAGCTTACTGATTTCAATGAATCCTCTATTATAATGATGTTGATTGAAATGCTTGCAGGTTCAGGAGACATGCTTAGCTATAGAATAGATAGACAAGCATTAGAAAGCTATTTACCTACAGCTAAACAACGAAGCAATATTAAAGCAATTTTATCAAGTCTAGGTTATCGTTTTGAAATGGCTACAGCGGCAGTAGGTACTTGTCAAGCGTATATTCCTAGTAACTCCTATGTACCTTCGGGTGGTATTACTTTATATAAAGGAACACAACTTAATGCTAATGACTCACAAGGCAATAGATATCCTTTAATAGTGACAGAAGATACACTTATTCCTTATCCTGGAGAGCAAAAAGTAGACGTTCCTTTAGCACAAGGTTCTTGGACAGAAATGTCTGTAAAGGTTAGTGACATTGTAGAAACATCTCGTTTCTATTTATCATTAGGCACTAAGAACACGTCTGTGGCACGCAAATATGTTCAACTTAAAATCAATGGCGAGTGGTGGGAAAACATTGATGACGTACTCGCAGACAGCACAGAAGTAAATAAAACGTTTTCTGTATATGAAGACAAACTAGATAGACCTTATATTCTATTTCATAGAAATTTTAGAAAGCTACTAAAAGATATTCCTAATGCTACAGTAGACATTGCCTTCTTAGAAACATATGGTGATATTGCAAATGTAGGTTCACTTACTATTTCTGCTGTAAATAGCTTTGTACAGATTTATAAAAATGATATTTCAGCTATCAGGTTCTCAGAACTAACTGTATTAAGTGGAGGTTCAAGTAGAGAAACAACTGATCATGCTAAACAATATGCTCCTAAAGTTTTTAAAACATTAGATAGAGCAGTCACTTTAGAGGACTACGAAGCTTTTGTAGGTGCAATGAATGGTGTATCAAAAGTAAAAGCACTTGATTGGAAAAGTAAATATATTACTACACCTTATGTAGTTTTATTATTAGTAGCACCAACTGGCGGTACAGCACTTTCAGATTCACAGGCTTATATAATTCGCAAGTATTTAGAACCTAAAATGTTATCTACTATTACTTTGCAAATTAGATCAGCTAACTATGTAAAAATTGATGTTGAAGCTGTAGTTCATTTATCTTATCCAGTTGATGAAAATGTAGTACGTCAAAAAATTATTAATGACTTACAAGAATCTTATAATTTAGAAACATGTCAATTTGGTAAATTAATTAATGCTAGTAATATCATTACTACTATTCAACAAGCACATGAAAGCATTTCCTATATTGATTTAGTAAAACCTGAAATTGATGGAACTGTAAAAGCAGATGAATTATCTTTATATATTTTAGGTGATGTTACAATTACTGTTAAAGGCGGTGAATAATGTATGGTTGACAACTTTTTTGAATACGATTTAACGGATAGACTTCCTTATAAAATTCAAGCAGATGATGGACTAAAGTTATTCACTGATTTATTAAATCACACATTAAATTATTTAAAACCGCATATTGATAATATGCCTAATAACATGGACTATGACACAATGAATCCTGATTTTATTCCTCAGCTTTCTAGTCATTTAAGTTATGAATATAAATATACACAAGATAGATATTATCAAGCAGATTTAATTCGCTCTATGCTTAAAGCCTTTAATTATAGAGGTACGGATGCAGATATTATTACTGCTGTTGACAACTATAATAATGAAGGATGGATGGCTGGAGAATACTTTTATCCTGAATACTGGAAGCAATATAAAACTACATGGATAGAAGACAATATTGATAAAGTATTTATCTATAGTCAGTCAAAACATTCTGGCGGACATAGATTTCAAGATGGTTCTAAATGGTTGCATGGTGTAATAACAATTCATACAGTTGATTATTTGAATGATGAACTTAAACAAGCTGTTGATAAAGTAATACCTGCGGGTGTTAAATATATTATTGCTACGTATACAGACAGTTCTACAGAAGAAGGAGATTTATTATACTTAGGATATATTACTCAAGATCCTTCTGTTGAAGTAGACATTACTAATTTTGCTAATTTATTAGAAATGTTTGATATTCCTAAGCTATTAAAACAATCTAATTTAAATACAGCATTAATACATTCACTACCTTTTGAAGATTTTACTCTTTCTTATCCAACAGATTATACTCCTAAATTTTATGGTGTATATATTGACGACAAAGTTGATAATAAAGCTAATCCTTATTCATATACTTGGTATCCTTTTTATGACAAATTCGTTCCAACGGAAGGTAGAAATGGTACAGGTGTAGCATTCACTGATAAAGATGGAACTACTAAATATAAACATTTTACGTTTGCTAATAAAGCTACAGGCATTAAACATTCAGGAAGTATTTTGTTTAGTGAAAATCTTAAAAAATATGATTTAAAACTTGATAAACATTTTAGAGACTATTTTAAAGTCAGTCCTTTTCAAATTTCAAATGCTCCCGATTTTGGTAAACTACTATTAGATACACTTCCTAATAACATTGCGCAATTAGCGGACAAACAAACGTATGAATACTATGGAAGATTTTCAAGTTATTATGAAAGTGCTAATACTGTAAAACATGTAACTGATAGTAAACCTTATCAAAGTAATGTATGGGGATTAGACGGAGTAAATGAATTTAGACAAACTAATTTATATCCGCAAGCATTTTCAACAAGTGCTGAAGGTTTAACTAATTTTCATGCAGGTATACCTACTGCAAACTTATTAACAAATGGTGATTTTGCTAGTGGCGACTTAGTCGGAATTAATTCAAATGCTACAGGAACAACATTAAAATTAGAACAAAAGCAAGGTCAAAATTGGTTACATGTAATAAACTTAGAATCAGATAAAAATTATAGAGGAATAAGTTTTATAACTGATAATTTAGATCAAATTAATTTATACAAACAACATGACATGTATTTAGGATTTGATGTTATAGCAGATAAGAGCTTTACAGGAAGCTTTTACACAGTGGTTCATTATTTAAAAGACACTGAAATTGTTAAACAATTTACAGTCAAAGATACACCTGTATTAACATTTAATCAACTTAAACGTCGCTATTATATTCCAATTCACAAATTAGAGGATATAGACATAAACAAAGTTAGAATTCATATTTGTTTTAATGATGAACTACCTCAAGTAGATGCTTATTTGACAAATTTAAAACTTGAAGTTGAAAGTAAAACTGCTTTCTCACCTGCTATAAGTGAAAATCCTAATTTCTATGTAGCAACTTATTTAGGTAAATTAACAGATAAAATTTATGATGATAGTGAAGCTTATAAACGTTATACATGGTCAGCTTTATTTGGACAAGAACATTTAGTCGAAAATTATCTATTTGCTTATAGTAACAGTGCTGATGGTTCAACAGAATTTACTCAGTCACCTTACAATTATTTTAGTACTACAGATCAATTAGCATATGCTTATTGTTGGGAAAACAAAGATCGATTTACAACTAAATATCCTGCAAATAATTTAGTAGTAAACACGGGCTTTACTAAAGGTTGGGAAACTACTTGGGAAGGTAGTGGAGGTACCCGAGAAGTAACGACAGACGGTATTAAAATTACTTCATCTAGTGATGGACAATATGGTGTAGGAGATAAATTAACAATGAAAATATCTCCGGGAACTAAGTTGCGTTTAAGCTTAGTTGCTAAAGGTACAGGATATATACAACCCTATTTCTTAATGTCATCTGGAGATAATATACAAATTGGAGAAGTTCAAGCAACTGATGAATTTGCTAAGTATGAATTTACTATTACATTCCCTAATAGAACAGAAGCGGTGACATCTTTATCTATATTAACAATGAATGTTGATAAGTGGATTGAAATAAAGAAAAATTCTGTTAAGCTTGAAATCGATAGCGGTGCTTCAACTGTATGGACTTCTGCTTCAGTAGATAACGACGGAAACAGTATACCTAAGTATAAGGGCGTAGCATTAAACTCCTCAACTAATTTAGATGTATATGAAACGTATAAATGGGGACTAGCTTTACCAAAATACTTAGGAATGATTCCAAAATATTCCCTAACAGATACAACTAAGAATACTGGCTATTTGTGGACAAAAATATAAATTGCTAATAGTACTAAATAATTTAGTCAAAATAGTTTACAATAGTATCGAAAGTATTTTTAATTAATTAACTAAGCACTAAGAAAGTGAGGTATTTCAATGAGCGCGATTATAACTGATAATGGTCATGTTCTTTCAGCTCAAAGTTTCATGAGTAAAGATAAGTACTATTTTAAACTTGGTAAGGATGCGGCTTGGATTAGTGATCCACAAACACCTACACCGTCTTCTGACGTAACTACTCTTGTAGGAGCTAAACGTGTTTCACGTAAAGCATATGTAGTAGAGCATGAAGAAGGAACCATTCAATATTTAGGTAAGAAATATAAAGAAGTTGATCCTGCTAATATTTTTACAGAAAATGCACATTGTGTTTACTTACATGCACAAATTGCTGACGGAGATTTTGTTCCTGGAACTGAATATAATCAATTAGTATTAAGTACTAATCTAGTAACAGCAACAGGTAAAGAAGATGCTTATACATTACTTCCAGCAGATATTAAAAATCAAGGAAATACTATTATGTGTGACTACAGACGTTCTGTAATTATTGACGAAAATTCTTTAATTGACTTAACGCTAATTTTAGAATTTTAGAAAGGTGGTAATTGTATATTATGGTACATTTTGTAAATGAAGGTCCTTACTATGATGACTATGCAGAACAAAAGCACTATTTACAAATACTAGCTAAGCCAGGCTTTCCTGAACAAGCTAGAGAATTTACACAAGCACAAACAACACTTTATGACCATATTGGTAGAATCGGAAGTCGTCTAATGGCTCCTGGAGATATTGTAGAGGGTATGAGTGTTGTAATTGATGACAAAGGCGAAGTAACAGTTGCAGACGGAAAAGTATTTCTAGATGGACTTGTTATGAGTTTTGAAGCTCAAAAAATTACTATTCCTACCACTGGAAAAGTAATACTAGGTGTAGAACCTTACTATAGTATCATTACAGCTACAGACGATACTTCTTTATTGGACGTAGCTCAAAATGCAACTAACTATGGTAATGAAGGAGCTGATAGGGTTCAATATACAGTACGTTTAACAATTAATGATTCTTCCTCAGCACCAATTTATACATTTGAAGATGGAAAACTTATTGTTCAACCTGAAAGTAATGACTTAACAGGCATTAACAATATTTTAGCTAGACGTACGTATGACGAATCAGGAAACTATAAGGTTTATGGACTTGAAGTTTCTGCTAGAAGTACTTCACTTTATCCTACACAAGATAAAGATTATGTGGACTTGTCTGCAGGTAAAGCATACGTTAAAGGTTATGAAGTAACTAAATCTACTTCTTCTATTGTAGGCTTACGTCAAAGTACAGATACTACTTCAACATCTAACGAACTTAAACGTTATGTACAAGGTATTAAACAATATTCATTTAATAATTCGTCTATTAAATCTATTAAAAAAGTAACCATGGATATTAATAGAGTAGTAGATGCTACACGTTCATCAAGTACACCAGTTGATGTATTAGTAGGTTTAGATAAATCTATTTCAGCTATTTTGAAAGTTAGTCAAAATGATACGGTTTATACTTACGGTGTAGACTATGAAATTAGTTCTTCTCGTACAGGAATAAATTGGGCACCTACTCCACCTTCTGGAGGTTCACCAAGTTCTGGTAAGAGTCCTGAAACAGGTACTACTTATACAGTTGATATGGTAGTGTTAGAAAACTTGGAATCTAATATGTATTCTATTGTAACTACAAATAGTGGTGAAGTGTTACAATTTTCGGATAATGCTCCTGTTCCTTACTACAAAGAAAATACACAATTTATTGGAACATTTACTATAGAATATGAATTCTACTATACTAGAAAAGATTTACTAACTTTAGATAAAGATGGAAATGTTATTGTCATTGAAGGTATGCCAAATACTCCTGACAAAGTACAACCTCCTATCAACCAAAACGATAACTTGCTTGATTTAGCTGTAGTAACGCTTTCTAAGAGCGGTGTAGTTAGTGTATATAATATTGCAGATACACGTACTACAATGGCTGATCTTGTACGTATGGCGGAACGATTAAACAATATGGAAATGAACCTTGCTATTACTAACTTAGATAGGGAAGCAGAAGCAGGTGAAGACGCAACTAAACTTTCGGGTATTTATACAGAAGGATTTTTAAATATTCAAAAAGCTGACGTATATCATCCAGAATTTAAAGCCGCAATTGATTTAGATAATCAAGAAGTTACTACACAAGCACAATCAACCATTTTTGATTTAAACATTAATGACACAAGTTCAGATGTGCAGTATGTAGGTCGAATTATTTCTGCACCTTTTGAAAATAAAATTTTAATTGATCAACAATTAGCAAGTGAACGTATGCTTGTTAACCCTTATGCCCAATTTAACGCAATGGGTTTTGTTGAATTAACTCCTGCTGTTGATACATGGATTGATGAAGAAATGGTAACTGAAAACAAAACAGTTATTCAACAAGTTACACTTCGTCGTTGGTGGAATCACAGAAACGCGTCTTGGTCAGATTCTGAAAGAGATAAATGGAATGAAGCTGGATTTGCAAATGGTGGAAAAGGAATTTCAGGTAACAACGCAACAGGTGTTACACAATCTGTAACCTCACAAGTTATAGATAGTTTAATTACTTATATGCGTGAACGAGAAGTAACTGTTTCAGCTTCTAACTTTACTAAAAATTCTGATAACATTGAAGGATACTTTGACTCTGTTAGATTAAACTTAACACCTACAGGTAATACACAAGCAGGTACTAAAGCAGGTACAGTTCGTTCTGACGCAAATGGTAAATTTACTTGCTCGTTTACAGTTCCTAAAAATATTAAATGTGGTACAGTTCGTGTAGACTTTAAAAATGATCAAAACGAAGGAAGTTCTGCATATACTGCTTCAGGAACAAAACGAACAACAATTAATACAGTACTAACAACTATTACAAATGTAAGTATGGTTGACCCATTAGCACAGTCCTTCCAATTCAGCGAGGATAGAATTTTAACTCAAGTTGGTTTATATATGGCTACTAAGGATAATGCTCATCCTTTAGTTGTTGAAGTTAGAAATACTGTTAATGGTTATCCTGGAACAACTTGCTACGACAGAATTTTAGTTCCTCCTGAAAAAATTCAAACTTCTGAAAAAGGTACGGTAGAAACTGTAGTAGAGTTTAATCAACCTGTTTACTGCGAAGCGGGTACTATGTATTGTGTAACATTACTATCAGATTCTAATGAATACCAAACATTTACAGCTACCTTAGGTGAAAAGGATATTATTACAGGAAAAACTATTAGTTCACAACCATTAAGTGGAACATTGTTTAGTTCATCTAATGCGCAAACATGGACAGCTCATCAAACTAAAGATTTAAAATTTAGACTTTATGAAGCAGTCTACAATCCTGCTGGTGGAGTTATTGTATTTGATGATGTAAAAGCAGACGAAATTTCACGTATTTTACTTGCAACTGATTATGTAGATAAAAAGAATGCAGGTATTACTTGGGAATATTCAGTAGACAATGGAGCTAACTGGGATAATTTAGAAAACTATTCTGATAAAGATATGAAGAATATTGGAATTACTGTAGTTAAACTTAGAGCTACCGTAAAAGTAAACAGTAACACTTCACCTCTTATGGCCAAAGATAATATTAGTTTAGTTACATTCTTAAATGATCAAAGCTTTGCTTATGTAGGACGAAATGTTCAACTTGACGCTCCTTACAAACAAGTGGTTATTCAAATTGATGCTAATACTGCTAAGCAAGAAGGAATAGAACAACGAGTATTCTTTAGTGCAGACGGTTCAGGTACTGATTGGATTGAACTAACAAATCCTACGCAACGTCCGGTAAATGCAGAATTTGATAGATATACGTATACTTATGCTGTTCCAGTTGAAAAAACGTATACTAACTATAGACACAAAGTCGAGATGACTACAAAAAATCCGTTAATTAGACCTCGTGCTAGACGACTAATAAGTATTATGAGAAAGTAAGGAGAGTTGATTAACATGTCAAATAAAGTATCTTATAGAGTTGATCCTGAAACAAATGCTATGATTTATCCTAAGTCTGAGGATGAAGTACAAAATGAAAAATTAGACAAAATATTTAATCTAATGCTTTCAATGAATACTGAAATTAATAGTATTAAGGAAGAAGTAACTGAAATTAAGCAAATAATTTCATCTAATATTGGGAGTAGATAGTCTACTCCCTTCTCGTTTGGAGGTACAACATGTCTAATAAATTTAGAAAACTAATGGAGTCTGATTACTACTCACAAATATTTAACAAAATAAATGAAAATTTTGAAAATGTATTTAGCAAACAAAGCTTTATTGAGTCTGTAAGTAAAGATTTAATTAACGTTGATTTGCTACAAGATTTTGAAAATAAGGTAACAAGTAAATTAACAGTACCTCATGTAGCATATAGTAGAGTAGGTGTTGATGCTACAGTTGTTCCTAAAATAGCAGATTTTACTACTGAATTAACAACTGATCAATATACTAAAATAAGTAGTGAAGGAAATAAACAAACGCTACAAATTACTAATACAACTGCAAATAAAGGTATTCAAGTATTACTAAAATGGAATGTATTACAAGCTGTTAAAAATTTATTATCTCAACAGTTTATGGAAAATTTAGGACTAATAACAGATGCTGACATTATTTCTTGGATAGTATCAAAAAGCGACAATGTAAAACTTTCAAATGTATTAGCTACTACTAACGGAAAGGTTGAAGTATCTGTTTTTAATTCTAATACGAAATCCAATACAGTAACTTCTACTAGTAAGAAATTAGTAGACGTATCTATTAGTTTAACTAGTCTAAATAATTTACTTGATGCTAATGGTTGTCTGTATGTTTTAATTACTACTGATAATTTTGCAAATACAGATATGCTACTTATGTCTTATGCAAACTGTTCACTAGATTTAGCATTTTCATTTATGAATACCATTGTTAACTCACAAACTATTCGTCCTGAAATTGAAAAAGTAGCTAGTCAATGGCAGAAATACAAACTTACACAAGATACAGGAGTAGCTAAAGAATTTCCAGCAGGTATTAATAGCTTAAAAGATTTAGGAACTACTCCTGGATTTTATTATGTTACTGCACAACAATCGTCCGCACTTACAGATAAAGAACAGCTTCCAGATAACTTTCAAAGTAAAGCTTTTTACATTTTCCAACCAGCTATTAAGGATGATAAACTATATCAAGAAATTAGATTAGCTGATACTGATGTAAATAACTTTAGTATAGCTGTACGTATAATAACTAGTGACGGACAACAAGTATCACCTTTTAAATTATTGGTAACACAAGATGAAGCACAACTTTATAAATTAGTCTCTGATTTAGGTGGAGCTCGTTTGTTGTCAGATTTTTCAACAAAACCAACAAGTTTTACAGCAATGAATGATTCTATGTATAGAGGATTTTTATTTGTATCAGCACAAGAAAATTCAACTATGACGGATAATGATCAATTACCTTCTCCGTTACGCACATTAAATTTAGCAGTATTTAATCAGCCTTATGGTGCAAGTGTAGAAACTTTACAAACTATAACAGCATTAACTACAGCAAATAAAATTTTAAAGTATTCACGCTTTATAACTTCTTCCTCAACTTCACCTTGGATAAAAGTAATGACTTCCGATGAAACAGTTGATTTAACTTCAGATCAAACTATTACAGGACTTAAACAATTTCAAACTTTACCTAAAGCTGTAGAAAGTTTTGTAACGGTTAGAAATGATATAAAATTTAGTGAATACTTTGCAGAAGGTGTTAAATCCGCAAACCCTACAAATAATAATACAGTATTAGCTATTGGTGATGGCGTAGGTTTTGGTTATGATTGGATGCGCGAAGAAGGGCAACGACCTTATACATTTTCTGATGACAGAAAAACAGTAACTATAAATAGATCGTGTCGTTTAGACATTAATTTTAGTATTCTAATACATGGTTTAGGTGGAGGTTCAACTAGTACTGATTATGCTTACTTATACTTTAGAGAAGGAAGTAATGATGTAATGGCAGGCGCATATGGTGTACCTACTGGACAAGGGATAAACTTACAAACAGTAGTTCCTTTTAGAGGTATACGTCAATATGAAGTAGGCGATACTTTTCAGATCTTAGTTAAAACTCGTGATGGAAAACAGCTACTAGGCGCACAAGTACTATGGGGTTCTATACAAGAAATTTATAAGTAAGTTGATAAATTTTATAGTTTTATTAACATGTCTAAATGTTATACTAAAAGTGGGGGAGACATTTACATGAGAGAAAGTGTGATAACTTATATGTAGCTACAAGATATCAAAATAAGTTAGTAGGTGGCGGTGTTGGATAACAATTTTGAAAAAGCTCTCGAAATGTTACGAACTAATATTGAAATGCTAGAACGTCAGCTAAGTCACTTAAATAGACTTTCATTGGAACGTCAAATAAATGATGAATTAGTAGACGAAAAAATTCGCAAACTATCTTCTAGAGTACAGGAATTAGAACGTGCATTAGACAATATTAACGAAACATTGAATGAGCATGAGCCAACAACTTCCAAAGATGCTAACAACGTAGATGAAAACAAAAGTAAAGATTGGGTTATTGGTGTGTTAATAGCGGCAATTGGTTTCTTAGCTGGACCTATTGTCGAAATAGTAAAATATTTACTTAAATGATGAGGAGAATGGTAGCATGAAAGATTATCAAATTATTATTTACAGTTTGGATAAAGCAACAAATATAGTCGGACTTGCTACCAGTAGCTCCGACTCAAATTTGTATTTAGTAACACGTGATACAGAAAATACTGATAATTTAGCATATTATCAACTAGCCGCTATAGATGGAAGTCAAAGTTCTTTAGTAACACATGAACATGATGGACTAATGAGTAAAGCTGATAAAATAGTTTTTGATAAGTTGATGAGTTACATTGATGTGACTGATCAAGGAATAACTATTAATAAGGGCAACTCTAATTTAGCATTAACGGATAATAAAATAGCTTTTTCAAACAACAATAATAATTTCAATATGGATGCTGAAGCTACAAAATTAGAATATCAAGATAAAAATTCTTTTAGATCTTTGCAAGCTACTAAACAGCAGTTATCTTATGTGTCTGACACAATTGTTAAAAGCGAAAATAATTTAGAAAAAATACTTACTTGGTTAGACTGGAATGTAATAACTTCAAATAAAACACCCAGCGGTACTATATTATCTCCTAACGATACAGGTGTGTTACGTGATGTATCTGCTACAAATACATTTACGCCACAAGCATATGGAAGCGTCACTCTACATGTAGGAATAAATAGTCAAAAAGATTTTGATGGTGCAGGTATTATAATTTACGACAGTCTAACAAAGCAAATTTTAGGAAGTATCACTGGATTAGATGTAGGGTATAGATTATATGAATGTGTGTTTGAAGTAAAGAGTATAGACACTAAATTTGATATAAGTATATATTCCTATAAGTCTAATAAAATTGAATTTTCTGAAATGTACTTAGAATATCCTAATCAAAAAACAAACTTTCATGTAGGTGAAGAGTTAAATTATACTAGTAAATCAAATGCAAAATTAACAGTTAGACAAGATGTACTTTCTTTTAAAACTGACGAACAAGGAAAACGAACTAATTTATTAACTGATATTTTAGGTACAGATAGAATTAATTTAGGACAACAGTTAGTTATAGATACAACAGACAATGGCGTAGGATTTTTTAAATCTGTTGATTATGAAATAATTCCATCAAACTTTACTGTTTCAGCAGTAGAAAATACTTGGGAGGTGTAGGCAATGGCAGTAATTAACATTAGTACTGGGCTTTGGTTAGAATATACGTATGTTTGCGAATCTCAAAGTATTTCTGCAAATACTTCTTCTGTACGTGTAGATGTGTATTTAAAATCAAACACAGGCTCAATTGTAAATGCTCCAGGAACACGTAATGGGTATATAGAAATAGATGGTGAAAGACAAGATTTTTCATCACCTGTATTAATAGGTACAAACGCTGAATTGTTATTAGCTACAAAAGTATTTAATGTAAAACACGATGAAGACGGAAGTAAACTAGCTAATATAAAAGTAAGCTTCGATTTGAATACGTATATTAGTGATGTATATAAAGGTACATTATCTGGAAGTTCTAACTTTAATTTACCTACTATTCCTAGATCCTCTACTGTTACCATTAATGCTTTACAGCTACCTAGTAGAAATATAGTAGGAAATATTGTAGCTCCAGCAGGCGGTATAGCTAAGCATGAATGCTCTATATATTGTGACACTGATTTATTAGGTCAATTTGAAAAGTGGGGTGGAGGGAGTTTTACGTTTACTGTATCTACTGCACAAATTACAAGTTTGCTAACTGCTATGAATTATGGTGAAGAAAGACAATTATCTATTATGGTACAAACTTATATAAACGATGTAAACATTGGTAGTAATTCTAATACAAATACTTTATCTACTATACGTAAACCTCAAATAACTCCTTTAAAACCTAAATATGATATGCTTACGGATAATAACATTTCTGTTGAACTAAGCCAAACTACAGCAGGTGTTTCTTACAATGCTTCTATAACTTCTCCTAATTTAAGCAAATACTCTTCGTCTTTTGCAATCACCAGTGATGTTATAGAAAAGCTATGTAAACCACATTCTAAACTTTCAGAAATTAATGAGTCCTTAACATGTACTGTTGATATTTTATATAATGGCATTATGGTAAAAACAGAAACTTATCCAGCAGGTGTAATAACTGCAAATAGTAATCCATTATTTACAGGTAACAAGGATCCGTATACTTCGTTCAATATTGCTGATCCTACAAAAGAAAAGTATCCTATTCAACTTACTTTAACAGAAGGAAATTACTCATCTGCTATTTTAAACCAGGTATCAGTGCTTTTAAACGTTAATGGTGTAGCAAGTCCTATACAAACTTTGTACGTAGCGAGATCTAAAGAGACAACGTTGTATACAACAAAAGCTATAATGGATATTATAGCTCAACAAGATACAGGTGTAAATGATTTTGAATATACTGTACCTGCTGTGCTTACATTGAAATTATATAATATAAATGTTTATCAAGTTGAAACTTTATTAACTGTAAGAAAGCGAAGTATTATAGAAATTACTAATGAAACTGAAAATACTTATGCAGGTATTGGAACATATTTGTTTAATAGTAATTGGTCAGCTTATGCAGATAAGCTAAATAAATTATTTATTAGTAATAGTCCAGTACCCCAATTCTTTTATATTCCTATAGATGTACAGTTGCCTGAATGGGAATTAAGGAATGAGGAAAATAAACCAATTACTTTACGTTTACCCACTAAGGATTTATTTGATAAAATTATGTTAAATGGCATTACCGATTTAAAGACACGAACTATGATGTATTTATTATGTATGCACGAAGAAAGTATTGACAGTAATTACTACAAACCTAATGAACATATAACAGAAAAAATCAATGCAGTAATTACAAAAACAACCAAATTAGTTTTAGATGAAACAGGTTATCCTACAATTGACTATGTACAAGAGGAAATGGATATTGTCATTAATGCTTTAAAATATCATTCAACTTCTGGTGTGCCTTATTTTGAAACTAATCGAGGAAATCTGTGTGCATATGTGGGTAGTTATAAATTTGAAAATTTAAATGAAATACGTATTATTCCATTGAATGTCGAAGGCTATTATAGTGATAAAGTAGAATCACATTTAGAGGAAGAATCACTTAGTGTGTATGATGTAGTGAATGTTTCAGCTTACTATAAAGCAGATGGATCAAAAGTTACGCAAGCTACAAATATTGTTATAACAGATACAAAAACAAACAATACTATTAATAAAAAGTACAGCGGTTGTTTAGTAGGTACAGATAAAACAGTATACTATTTTAATGACAGCGATATAACATCAAATGTAGCTACTAAAGTAAGTGATGATAACGTATTTACTAGCGGTGATAAAGGTATAAATTTTTCTACTTCAGTAAGTGAAACATTTAATATTATGGGTTATGCTGGAGGTTATGTTCAATACAATGTAGGTGACATGGTTTATATTGATCCTTCTGCTACTAATGGTTATCCTAATCAAGGAAGCTATAGTCAACTAAAAGATATTAAACGTAGATTCTATAATTGTTTATCCGTTTTAAAATTGCCTAAAGTTGCAAGCTATTCAGATATTGTGTATATAGTAGATGTAGGTAATGCTTATATAGGTTTATTAGCGCAAGATGTCATTAATACTAAAAGTTATTACGATAGATTGTTTAATGGAAAATATCCAGAAAGTTCTCCTATCTATGTAGGTGTAAAAATGACTTCATCAGAACCTAAACATTATACACCCTGGACTACAGATAATGTAAAAGTTACTATTATTGAAAGTGACATACAGTCAACATTGTTTCAAGTAACTGTTGACAATTATTCAAATAATGAAGTATTTCCATTTAAAATATATGTACCAGAAAATGCTAAAGTAGAAAAAACAGTCACGTTGTCAAGCTATAGTATTCTTGTATACTTAAAATCGGATATACCGAAAGAAGACTACACTGTAGAAATAATACAGCAAGATTTATTTAATAAATCAGTAGTCACATTTAGTAAAAAGGCGCTTAAACCTTATATGTTTATAGACACTAATTTAGAATCCGTTGGTTTACTAAAATATCCAAAAAATGAAAATAGCGTAGAGTTTCCAAAATAAATAAATGGTATTTTAGAAACTGATAAATTAGTTTACAATATAGTAGTAAAGGAGGTGAGGTACTTATGAATAAATGGAATCTAAAGATTCGTTTTAACTGGCGAGAAAACAAAACTTTTATTATTCGTTTTGTTATTGCTGTATTCTTACCAGTATTAGCTTACTATGGATATAAAGCAGAAGATTTAACTTCTTGGGCTACTGTATGGGATATTATTGTACGTGCATTGTCCAATCCATATGTATTAGTAACAATGGTAGTTAATGCGTTAAACATTATTCCAGATCCTACATCTAAAGGGTTAACGGATAGTGAAAATGCGTTAAGCTACAAAGAACCAGCAAAATAGCAATTATTCTTTATTAGCAAGTACTTACTAATTTACAGCTACTTATACATAATACTATAAGTAGCTGATTAAAATGGAGGTACTATTATGACTTTAAACGTAGTAGATTTATCAAACAACAATGGTTCTAAAAATATTGCGGATTATCCTGCTGACGCTTATATGTTTAAAGCAACTGAAGGTACTGGGTTTGTTGACAAATATTGTGATCCTTTTGTACAGCAAGCTATCAAAGCTGGAAAACCTTTCGGTGTTTACCACTTTATTAATGGAGAAGACTGGAGAGCACAAACTGACTTCTTCTTAAATAATGTTCAAGGATACGTTGGAAAAGGTATTTTAGTACTTGACTACGAAATGTATGGACGTCAAGGAACAGGTATTTTAAAACAAATGCTTGATCGTATTCAACAAAAAACAGGTATTAAAGCATTAGTCTACACATCAGCTTCTGTATTATTTGAAGAAGACTTTTCAGAAATTGTAAAAGCAGACTACGGTTTGTGGGTAGCGGCATATCAATCTAAATTCCCTGCCATTAAACATTGGTCTAATGCCGTTATGTGGCAATACACTTCAACTCCATACGATAAAAACTATTTCTATGGAGATAAAAATACATGGAAAGCTTATGCAACTGCTGGTAAAGGAAAAGATAATGAATCTGCTAATAGTAGTTCTCAAATTCCTACACCTAATAAGCATGACAATATTATTGCACAATCACCTATTAAAAAATCTGGAAACTATTTAGCTAAGTTAGAAGTATTCAATGAAGTTAAATTAGGTGTATTTAGAGGAGCAGGTTGGTTAGTTCCACAAAATGGCGCACAACCTTTTGACTATGGATACGTATTCTTCATGGATGCTCAAAATCCTAAACAAGAATTAGGACGTTGTAAATCTGCTAGACTTGTTCGTGACGACGTAAACAATAACTACAAGCTTCCTAAAGGTATGCCTTTAGGACTTGATGGAACATTGGACATTCGGAAATTTGCTGGACGTAAATGCTTTATTAAACTACGTCGTACAAATGATCCAAAAGGCGATGTTATTCCTGGAAAAACAATTGATTTTGACTTTAAAGAATATGTATTAACTATTCCTAAACGCTGACAAGTATTTACAATAACTTTTTTATATCGTATATTGTAATTACCCGTTATGTTGATTTAACTAGCTTCTTAGTTGAAGTTGCCGTTCGCTATTTTAGTGGACGGTATTTTTTTTTGTGGTCAGTTTAATAGACTTATTAAATTATTCTAATATTATTAAAAATATTATAGTTGAAAGTAAACATTTTGAATTTTTGGTGTATGTTAGATAAAAAAGGTTCTTAACCATTTTCATTAGAACTCTAACAAGTTCCCTTTACTCCTAACTATCTTACAACCCTTTCCCTATATATTTAAATAAGCTTACATATAGTTATACAAATTAATTTAAAAAAGTTGATATTTTTTAAACTTAATACTTGTATTATAGGGTAATATATTGTATTATATGTTTGATGATAGTTATCAACTAAATAATTTATTAATAGGGGAGATTATAATGAAAAAACAAGTAGCAGAACAAGTAACTTCAGGACAACATTTAGTAAATACTCGTAACGGAATGAAATTCTTAGTAGAAGATATCAACCGTATTACTAAAAAATTTGTCATCTTAAATTTAGAAACACAAGAAGAAAAAGAAGTTGCATTAGCTACTCTACTTCGTAATTACGAATTAGATGGTGATGAAGAAGTTAAACAAGAAACTAAAGTAGAAGAACTACAAGCTACAGAAGAAGTAGCTGAGGATAAAGTTGAAGAAAAACAAGAAGCTAAACAAGAACATGTTTCTGTACCACGTCCTAAAAAATCAGAAAAAGAAAAAGAACCAAAGCGTCGTTCAGTAGCTTTAGAATCATTAGATAAATTGCGTAGCGATTTAGAAAAACGTATTAAAGAAGAATTTGATGCAGAGCGTAAAGTTACTACTCAATATATCGGGTATAAAGCTAAACGTAACTTTATCGAAATTCATCAAGGAGCAACTTCTTTATATGTATTGTTACGTCCTAACTTATTTAATCAAGCACAACTAGATTCATTAACTAAACTATTCCCTGAAAAACATGGATGGGCGCTATCTGCTAAATATTCTATTTTAACTGATAAAGACGTAGAAGAAGTTATGGAACTTGTTAAGCTTTCATACTTGAATGCGGAGGGAATTACTAGTGTATCTGAAATTGATAACAGTGAAGAGGAAGAATCGAAATAAAAAAGAATTATTAATTCAATTCACAGATGAAGAAACTGAAGGTGTGGAAGAAGATATTGTACAGATACTGCAATCCTTTCCGAAGATTTCACCAGCAGGGTATAATAAATTCTCCGCACCTAAAACTTTGTACTTTGATATTATAAATGCTTTTGATTTTTTAGATATAGAATTATATGGAGATGTACCTAAAGAAGTTATTGCTTATGTAGAGTCACGAAATAGAATTAGTGAGTCAGTTAATGAAAATAATTTTCAATTTAAAACAGAGCCTTTTTCATTTCAAGTTGATTGTTTTGAATATGCTAAAGAGCATGATTGTTTTTTATTAGGAGACGATCAAGGTCTCGGTAAAACTAAGCAAGCTATAGATATTGCAGTAAGTAGAAAAAGTAATTTTAAGCACTGTTTGGTAGTATGTGGTGTCAGTGGACTTAAATGGAATTGGGCTAAAGAAATTGATATTCATAGTAATGAAAGAAGTCATATTTTAGGAAGCCGTATTTCAAAAAATGGGAATGTGGTCATTGATTCTGTTAAAAAACGATCAGATGATTTGATTTCTGAACATGATGAATTTTTCTTAATTACAAATATTGAAACACTGCGTGATAAAGTATTTAGTGGGTATGTACAAGAATTGTGTCGTCAAGGAGTCATAGGGATGACTATAGTCGACGAAATTCACAAATGTAAAAATCCGACAAGCCAACAAGGTAAAGCTTTACAAAAACTAAATAGCTTTTATAAATTAGGTATGACAGGTACACCTTTAATGAATACACCTATTGACTTATTTAATATTCTAAAATGGTTAGGTGTAGAACATCATACATATACTCAATTTAAAGAGTACTATGTAATTAAAGACCAATTTGGTCAAGTAGCTGGATATAAACATTTACCTAAGCTACGAGAATTAGTATCAGCTAATATGCTTAGACGAACAAAAGAAGAAGTATTAGATTTACCTGAAAAAACAAGAGTAATAGATTATGTAGATTTATCGAGTAAACAGCAAAAATTATATAATGATGTACGTAAGAAATTACAACAAGAAATTGATTTAATCAAGTTATCAAAAAATCCACTAGCAGAAACAATTAGACTTAGACAAGCTACAGGTAATCCAAGTATTTTAACTACAAGTAAAATACCTAATGCTAAGTTTGAAAGAGCTAACGAACTAATTGATGAAGCAGTAGCTAATGGTAAAAATGTAGTAGTGTTTTCTTGTTTTTCAAAAGTAATTGCACCATTTTTTGAACAGTTGAAACATAACGGATGTATAGTCACGAGTGACATGGTTAATAAACAATTAGTGATTGACGATTTTATGAAAGATAAAAACAAGAGAGTTATTTGTGGAACTATAGGAGTACTAGGTACAGGTTTTACACTAACTAAAGCAAGTGTAGTTATCTTTTTAGATTCACCTTGGACTAGAGCTGATAAAGATCAAGCTGAGGATAGAACACATAGAATTGGCGCCAAAGAAAATGTTACTATTTATACGCTAGTTGCAAAAAATACTATTGATGAAGTAGTAGAAGACATAGTTTATCACAAAGGCGAAATAGCAGATTATTTAGTTGACGGACAATTAAAATCACGCTATGTAAGCCAAGTTATTGACATGTTGCTAAAATAGGAGGAAAAACAATGAAAATTATCGATGGTAAAAAATATTATAAAGGTAGCGAAGTAGCTACTAAAATTGGACGATCATATATTACAATTTTAAATTGGTATGCCGCTTTAAATAGCGAGGAATATAAAAATTTAGATGAAAAAAATTTACCTACGTTGCCTACACCTTATCGTAATTTAGACGCACGTAAAACACGTTATTGGGATGAAGAAGGTGTGCAACAATTACTAGAATTTAAAAACAGTATTAAATTAGGTGATTTAAGTTTCTTTAATCGTAATAATGTTTGGGGAAAACGTGGTAAAGATATTCAGCGCAGAATTGACGCTGAACAAGAAGAAATCAAAGAAGAACAAAAAGAACAGGAGGACGAATAGAATAATGGGTCGCAAAGGTTCACTAGCTAAAAAGAAAAAACGTCGCTTAAAAGAAAAAGCGATTTTAAATGGAACAGCAAATCCAAATAAAGTTAAAAATGCTAAAAAATAGTTATTGTATTATCGGGTAATACGTGCTACAATAAACTAGAAGGTAAATAACAAAAAGGACAAAAGGAGTGTTTTAAATGGCTAATTTGAAAATGACAGAAGAGCAATTTAAAAAATCAGTAACAAACTTAGGACGTAAAATTGAATTACAAAAGAAATACACAAATGAAGTAAAAGATTTACGCGATAAAGTAAAAAGTTATATGACAGAAAATAATATGGATTCTTTCGATAGAGGTAAAGTTCATATTACTTGTTATGAAAAAACAACTAGCAAAATGAATGAAGAGCTAGTTATGGAAATTATTAAAAAGAAAGCAAAAAATACCAAAATACCTGAAAAGCGTGATTTGATATTAAGTGCTATTAAAACTGTTCCTGTAATTGACGAAGACGTATTAGAGTCTTTAGTTTATGATGGAATTATCACAAGCAAAGATCTAGAACCTGCTACTACAATTAAGAAAAGTAAAGAAGCAAGAGTGACTACGAAATAGTATTGTGATAAAAAATTTCATAGTTTATACTAAATAATACACCTACTCTTTTTATTTAAGGGTAGGTTTATACATTGCGTATAATTTTTGTCAATTAACGGGAGGTAAATTCATTGGCACGTAAAGTAATTGGTGGAACTGCTGTTCCTAAAAAAGAAACTAAGGACAAGGATACAATTAAATTATTAGAATCGCTAAAAGACTACAAACCAAATAAAGTAGTGCTATTTAAATCTAAAGCAAGTAACTTAACATCTGCTCAAAAACAATATGTTAAATGCGCTACTATTTTGAAAAATGTACTTACAGGTGAAAAGAAATTAACAGACTTTTCAGAAGTAGGTATAGGCACGGTTTGTAGTTTTTTCGCTGTTCATTATAGAAATTGTTTTGATATGGATTGTCCTGGATATAATATTTTTAACTCTAAGCAAGTTTTTGCTAATGTAAAAAAACTTTTAAACTTTAAATCTAATAATGAGCTATTATTATTTTTGGCTTATAGTACAGTTAGATTTGATAGAGTTTGTACTGTATTAAATTTAAGTTCTAATGTACTAACAATGTCAACATTTAAACAGCCTTGGATACTTGACGAATTAGCGTTAGACTCTAACTCATCTAAACGAAACTCTTTTGAAGGGTTTTATTAGGAGGTACATTATGGACAAAGAACTAGCCACTCGCGTATGGAATAAGAAATTTAAAAGCTTGCTAGAAAAAAGTAATCTACCTACTACTTATTGGGAACCGCAAACTTTAGTAGCTAGAGAGTTAGATTTAGATGCTTGGGACTATTTAGAAGAAGTTCGTGCCAATGTAGTAGAGGAAGTTGCTAACGGTTTAAGTTTAATTATCTCAAGCATTAATGTAGGTAATGGTAAAACAAGTTGGGCTATACGTTTACTACAGCGCTATCTAGCTGAGACAGCGTTAGATGGTAGATTAGTAGATAAAGGACTGTTTATTAGTTACGCTACATTATTAACTGATCTATCTGATTTTAAATACAGAGAAACAGAAGAATTTAGGGAAATGCAAAAACGATTACTTTCCTGTGAATTATTAGTTATTGATGAGTTAGGCGGAGGCACTATTAACAAATTTAATTATCCATTATTATATGAAATTATTGATACACGTTGCCAACGTAAATTAGCTACAATTTATACAACTAATTACACAGAAGAGTATATAAAAGATCAATTAGGAGAACGCTTGTTTAGTCGTATATATGATTTTTCAATATTAGTGCAGTTTGTATCATCTAATGTACGAGGCAAGACTCTTCAAGAAATTGAGGAGGAAGTAGAATGATACAGCTACAAGTATTAAATAAAGTATTATCAGAAAAATCTATATCGCTTATTGATTCTAATGGACTAACTGATGAATATTTCGAAGAGTATAAAGAGGAATTTGACTTTATTATTAATCATTATTCACGTTATGGAATTGTTCCAGATGTAGAAAGTGTATTAGAAAGTTTTCCTGGATTTAATATTTTAGATGTAAATGAAACTGATTTATATTTAATTGAAAAACTACGTGAAGAACATATGTTCAACTCTATGGTTCCAATATTAAATACAGCGGCTCAAGAAATGCAAATTGATAGTAAGGAAGCTATATCTAATTTACTTCCAAAAATACAGCAACTTATAGAAACTAATCAATTTGTAGGTGGAGTTGATATTGCTAAGCAAGCAAAAGAACGTTTAGAATGGGCTCGTAAAATAAAAGAGCATGTAGGGACTCATTTAGGTATATCAACAGGCTTTGAATTGTTAGATGAAATTACAAGTGGGCTACTTCCTGGTGAGGAATTATTTGTTATTGTAGGACGTCCTGGACAAGGTAAATCTTGGACTATTGATAAAATGATTTCTAATGCTTGGCAAGAAGGTCATAATGTACTGCTGTATAGTGGTGAAATGAGTGAAATGCAAGTAGGTTCACGTATTGATACATTAGTTTCAAACATTTCTATTAATTCTATTACAAAAGGTATTTGGACAGACTACGCTTTTAAACAATATGAAGAACATATTGAAGCTATGTCACAAGCGGACAATTCATTACATGTAGTAACTCCGTTCATGCTAGGTGGACGACCTATGACCGTACCTTTATTAGAAAATATGATAAGAAAATACAAACCTGATTTAGTTGGTATTGATCAACTTTCACTTATGAAAGATGCACGTAACGCTCGTCAAACTAGAGATCAGTATGCAAATATTTCAAAAGATTTATATGACTTATCCTCTCGTTTAAAAATTCCAATTATTTTAAACGTTCAAGCTTCTCGTGCTTCTAAAGAAAATGCTACTAATACTATTACACTAGAAGGTATTGCTGAGTCAGATGCTGTAGGACAAAATGCTTCACGTGTATTATCTATGGTACGTGATGAAGCAAATAGTATACTTGAACTTTCTTTAGTTAAAAATCGGTATGGTGCTGATAATAAAACTATTGAATATGTTTGGGATGTAGATACAGGTAATTATACATTACTTGGTTATAAGGATGACGAGGAAGACGAAAGTGCTGACGACTTTAAAAAAGCAGAAGGAGATGAACGTCGTATTCGTAGAAAAGTTAAACGTTCAACTTCTGAATTACAAAGAAGCGTCAAACGTGAAGGAATTGAGGCGTTTTAATTATGACTATGAGAGTGGGACAACTTACTATTGAAACAACTCCAGAACAAATAATTGATATATTGCGACAAGAAGTACAAGATGCTACTGGACAATATTTGTTTAGACGAACTAAATCTTTAGGATCAAACTTACAATTTTCTTGTCCTTTTCATGGAAACGGTATGGAAAAACATCCTTCTTGTGGTATGTCACGTGATGTAAGCTATAGTGGTAGTAAAGTTATTGAAGCAGGAACCGTACATTGTTTCACGTGCGGTTACACTGCTCCACTTAATCAATTTATAGCAGATTTATTTAATCATCCTAGAGGTGCTTTATTTGGCGGACAATGGTTAAAACAGCATTTTCTTTCTGATAATGTAGTAGTTCGTAAAAGTGTAGATTTATTTGCTGACTCAAAAAGAGCTTTACCTAAGCAAGCAAAAAAATATATTAAGGAATCAGAACTGCAAAAGTATAGATTGTTTCATCCTTATATGTATGAAAGACATTTAACCGACGACATGATTGAAATTTTTGATGTAGGTTATGATAAATTGACTAATTGTTTAACTTTTCCAGTGAAGGATTTAACAGGAAAAGTAGTATTTATTTATCGTCGTTCTGTATATAAAAAGTTTCATAAGTATGGAGAAAATGATGATAAGACGGATCATCTTTATGGAATGTATGAACTAAGTAAATATCGTTCTGACTTTGATTCAGATTTACAAAATACAGTATACGTAGTTGAGTCTATAATAAACTGTTTAACTTTATGGAGCATGGGCTATCCTGCTGTATCAACAATGGGAGTAGGCGGAGGAAATCAATATAATTTATTAAAGCAGTTACCTCAAAGACGAATAGTATTAGCGCTTGATCCTGATAAAGCAGGAAGAGATGGACAAGCTAAGATACGTAAGCATTTACAAACTACAAAAATTATCAGTGAATTATATTATCCAGATTACTTTTATGCCGAAAAACTTGACATCAACAGCAATCCTTATGAATTAGATTTTGACAATATTGTACTTTAAAAATTTTTAAAATTGTTGTTGTATTATCCGATAATATATTGTATTATATTTATTGTAGTTAAATAACAAAGATGAAATAGAGGTAATTGCAAATGAATACTTTAAAGGTTGTAAGAAATTATCAAGTTATTACTGATAAAACTTTAACGGACGAACAAATTGTTTCCATGTACAAAGAGGATAAAGATGCTTGCATAAGTTACATCGCTTTAAGATACGACAATGTTCAACAAAAACTAGCTAATAAGTTTTACTCATTTAGTGAAGCAGAAAAGGACAGTCTTATTTTAGAAGCAATTTATCGTTCGCTAGAGTCTTACGATGTTGAAAAGAAATGTAAATTCTCAACTTATCTTACTACTATAACGAACAATGTGTTTATAAATTATTATTCACAATTAAAAGCAAAAACCAAAAATAGAGGTTGGTATACTAATTGTGATTGGTTAGATGCTCCAGTTAGTGAAGGAGAAGAAACTACATTAAACGATAACTATATTAAAGTTGGTGAGGAAGATTACCGCTTTGATCGTTATGAAATTTTACAAGCTATTTCTGTTATGTCATTGACGGACGAACAGTATAAGTATGTTTCTTACGTATTAACTAATACACACCGTATAACAGATAGAGAACTATGTAACGAGCTAAATGTTACTATAACTGTTCTACGCCGTATTAGACGTGAGTTACAAAATATTTTTAAAAAATTTATTATTGAATGCTAAACATTGCTAAAATTTGCAGTATAGTAGATTGTAGCATTTATTTAAAATTATTAGGAGGAATTATAAATGGGACGTATTAATATCAATAACGCCGGACAATATTCACAATCACAAGGGAATTGGTTTACATTAGCAGATGATGGAGATCAAGCTTTAGTAACATTTCTATATGAATCACAAAGTGGAGATGACATTGATTATTTCTTAGTACATGAAGTTGAAATTGGTGGTAATACACGTACCGTAAATTGTTTAGGAGTAGACGAAGAAGGTAACTTAGATCCAGAACGTTGCCCATTATGTCAAAATGGTCTTTACAAAAAAGAAAAACTTTACTTACAGCTTTATAACCACGATACAGAACAAGCTGAAATTTGGGAGCGTGGACGTACATTTACTTCACAAATCAGCAATTTAGTTAACTTGTATGGATCCTTAGTAACGCAACCATTATTAGTTACACGTATGGGTCGTAAAGGAGATTCTAATACACGCTATGAACTAACACCTGAAGAACCTCAACTAGATGCAACTTTAGATGATTTTCCAGAAAAACAAGAAATTTTAGGATCTTTGATCATTGACGCTACAGAAGATGATATGTATGCAATGATTGACAAGACGTATGTTTTACCAAATGCTTCAAATAATTCTGAATCTTCAGCTGGCGCTGTAACTTCTCGTAGACGTACAGGTTCAACAAATCGTCAAGCAGACAGTGAAATGCTTGGATCATCTAGACGTGGTGGTGTAGCACAGCGTAGTAGCGTACAGCGTGGCGGTGTTGTAAATCGTGGTACTTCTGCTCGAACACAAGAAGAGCGCCCTGCACCACGTAGACAAGCTGTAGAACGTACTACTTCACAGCGTGCTGGTGTACAACGTGGAACAGCTACACGAAATACAGTTGCTAGACGTGGTGGTGTAACACGTAGAGGTCCACAACAATAACTTTATAAAATTTATTAAAACTAACACAAGTAGGCATAGAAAAATGTCTACTTGTTTACTTAGGAGGCTAACAACTTGTCACAAAAAAGTTTATTTGGGAACATGCAAAAAAGGGGCGGAAAGATTTCTGATTCACGTTTACTAAGTCAAGCGAAACCAAAACCTGCTTCAACTATTACTTATGTAACGGGTGATAAATTTAAAGATATTGTTTTACAAGCTAAGAGTTTATCTAAAACTATATTGTCAAAAATACTTCCAAGACTGGAATTAGTTACTGATGAAAATAGGTTACGTGAGTATATAGATAAATGTTTAAAAAATGGAATAGCTTCAATAGATACTGAAACTTCTGGTTTGTTAACTTACAAAGATATTATTGCTGGTGTGTGTCTATATACACCTGGTGAAAAAGGTATCTATGTACCAATGAATCATATTAGTCAACTTACTCACAATAGAATGAAAAATCAAATTGATAAAAAAGTAATGAAGTTTCAATTAAATAGATTAGCACGTAAGAAAATTAAATGGATAGCTCACAATTCAAAATTTGACTGGAATGTAATTTTCTGGCAAGTTGGCGTACGTTTAAATCCTGTATATTGGGATACTTTAGTAGCAGGTAATTTACTTAATGAAAATGAGCCACATAGCTTAAAAATTCTTCATGCTAAGTATGTACAACCTGATGAAGATAAACGTGTAGCAAAATTTAATGAATTATTTAAAGGTGTACAGTTTCCTCTAATTCCACCTGATGTAGCATATATGTACGCCGCAAATGATCCTATAATGACATATGAATTATATGAGTTCCAAAAACCTTTTTTAACAGCAGACGATCCACAGTGTATTGAACTAGGGTTACAAGATGTAGCTTGGTGTTTCCATAATATTGAAATACCTATTTTAGACGTATTATTCGATATGGAAACTTACGGTGTTCGTTTAGACAAAGATCTAATGATTAAATTTAAAGAAGAGTTTCAATCAAAAGTTGATGAAGCTGAAATTAAATTTAAGGAGCTACTTAAAGAATATCAAAATGAACTAGAAGATTTACGTACGTATGACTTCAAAGCTTATCAAAAATTAGAATTAGATGAACGTGGAAATGTAACTGTTTCTATTTCATCTTCTACTCAATTAGCTATATTGTTCTATGATATTATGGGCTTAAAGAGTAATGATGATAGAAAACCTAGAGGTACTGGAAGTGACATTTTACAATCCTTTAACTTACCTTTAGCTGAAGCAGTATTGGAATATCGTAGCTATGCTAAATTAGTTTCTACTTACATGAACATGGATGAATTTGAAGCTAATGGTGATGGGCGTGTGCATACTAACTACAATTCACAAGGCGCACGTACAGGACGAATGAGTAGTGACAAACCGAACCTTCAAAACATTCCGGCTCGTGGAGCAGGTAAAAAGATTAGACAAATTTTTGCGGCTAGTGAAGGAATGTATATTATTGGGAGTGACTACAGTTGGTTTAACTTGGCTGTAGTAAAACCTTGCTAATTCGGGGAACGCTAAGTCGAGAGATATGCCAATCCCGAGCAACAATATAAAAGAGTATTTACAACAAGTTAACTTATTGTGTATAATCATTATGAGGTGATAGAATGTTTATATACAAAATAGCTAATGATGTTAATGAATATGTTTATGTAGGACAAACCATAGTAAGTTTGCAAGAAAGATTTAGACAGCATTTAAATTCAGTTAAGCAAGGCAGTAAGTCAAAATTTCATTCTGCAATGAGAGAATTAGGCACAGAACATTTTTATATAGAATGTATTTGCGAATGCAGTGCAGACGAAATGGACTTACTAGAGTTTAGCTATATTGTGCATTATATGGAATTAGGTATCAGCTATAATGAAGTCAAAGGCAAATATGAAAATCCAATGGATGTACTTGAAGTTAAACAAAGACATGATGAGATAATGCGTTCTAAACATGTAAGACAGCAAATTTCAAATACTATGAAGTCTATAGTCAACGAAAGAGGATTTACAAAAGAACATAGAAGTAAGATAAGTGCTAAATTAAAGGGTAATCAACATTTTAAAGGTAAAAAATTATCAGAAAATCACAAAGAAGCATTAGCAAAATCACACTATAAGAAATTAGCAATGTTTGATGAAAAAGATAATTTAGAAAAAGTCTTTAATAGTGTAAAAGAAGCTTATGCTTATACAGTTGATAATAAGATTAGTACTCATAAAACTTATACTACTTTCGCAGATGCTGTTAGACGAAATAGAGATAAACATAAACTTATTTGTTCAAAATACTGGAAATATATTGATGTGTAGAGACTACCGAAACACACTTTAGTGAATGGAGTAGGGTAGGCACCAAGCGGTGTCGAAATGCAAGGACAGAGGCTATCACTCCGTCGCCAATATGTAACACTGTAAGAGATAGTCCGATACTCGTTGAAAGACGAGAAGGTGTAGCGAACCTTATAACACAAGAGCAACAAGAACCACGTACTTTAGCCGCACTTAGTGGTGACGAAGAAATGATTAATGCTTATATTCACGGAAAAGATTTGTATGCAGTAATTGCTTCAACTTTGTATGGTGTTCCTTATGAAGAGTGTTTAGAGTTCCATGTTGACGAAAACGGCAATAAGTTGAAAGATGAGCATGGCGTTGAAATAGTAAACCACGAAGGTAAAACACGTCGACAAAATACCAAGAGCGTTTTGCTTGGTCTTATGTATGGACGACAAGCTAAATCAATTTCAGAACAAATGGGCGTATCTGTAAAAGAAGCTAATAATGTAATTAAGGACTTCTTTAAGAAATTTCCTAAAGTTGCTGAATATATTTCATATGTTCAAGACATGGCAACTGAAAGAGGATATGTATTAACTGCAACTGGACACCGTTGTCGTATTCCAGATATGATGTTGCCTCAATATGAATTTTCTTATATAGATCAAAGTAAAAGTGCTAATTTTGATCCATTAAGTTTTGGTGAACAAGACGTTGATGAAAACGTAGTACCTGAGCATTTAGTAGAACAATATTGGAACGAACTTGATAGAGCTTGGGGATTTAAAAAGAAACGTGAAATTATTGAACGTGCAGAACAACAAGATGGAATTAAAATTGTTGATAACGGAGGTAAAATTGCTGAAGCTGAACGTCAATGTTTAAACTCTGTTATTCAAGGTTCAGCAAGTGAAATTACGAAATACGCCATGATCAAGGTGCATAACGATAAAGAATTAAAAGAATTAGGTTTTCATTTAATGATTCCAGTACATGATGAATTATTAGGTGAAATTCCTAAAGAAAATGCTAAACGTGGTGCTGAAAGACTAACAGAAGTAATGATTGAAGCCGCTAGAGATATTGTTGACATTCCTATGAAATGTGATCCTTCAATAGTAGAGCGCTGGTATGGAGAGGAGATTTCAGTTTAATGTCAATAATCTTATATTTAATTACAATTGTAGTAGCTAACCTTAGTACAGTAATGTTTAATCCAACGGTGGTAGGAATACTAGTTATTCCTCCATCTGCATACTTTATGGGTTTTACATTTATTTTAGGAAACTTAATACAGGACAAATTTGGTACAAAAGTTTCACGTATTTGCATTTGGTTAGGACTAGTTTTAAGTTCTATTATGTGTTTTGTTCTAGACTTTTCTCAATTTATTGTCATAGCGTCTGCATTAGCTTTTCTCGTTAGTCAGTACGTAACTAATATTCTTTATAAGCTATTAAGTAAAACGTCTAAGAACGCAAATCTCACAAGCTCATTAATAGGATCTGTTTTAGATGTAACTCTTTTTGTAACTATTGGTTTATCTCCTATTGGTATTAATACTGTACCTTGGAATCAATTAATATTTGCAATAGTTGGTCAGCTTATTGTGCAAACAATTTTACAGCTAATAGCCTCAAAACTTTTAGATAAGTTTTATAAAGGAGGTAAATCTATTAATGAGTCGTAAAGTATATAATTTTTTATGGGCAATGTCTGTAGTAGCTAGTACGTTGTTCATATGTTTACAACAAAACACGCCTGTATCGGAAAAGATTTTTTGGGTCATATTTTTAAATTTTATATCTATACAACTCTTCTTATTGAATATTGATGTATATATACAACGAAAAATAAATAATACTTTATATGTACGACTAGACGAATTAGATAAAATAGTAGGCGAAACTAATGATATGTATATTGGTTTAATTATTGACAAGCATAATTTTGATAGACATTTTAGTGAACAAGATAAAAATCAATATATTTCTTATGATTCAATTCCTGTATGGAATTTACGTAAAGATATTAAAGACAATTTCTATGAACAACGTTCCTTAGTAGACAAAGAAGTAATCAGAATGACTAATCTAGTATTAGCAGTATTAGCTGATAGAGGAGTAATTTCTGTAAATAGATCATCAATGATTCCAGGAGGTTTTTAAAATGCAACAAGATTTAAAAGTTATGGAAGATGTAACAAAGAAAGATTTATTAGATTTTATGCAGTTAGCAAAGCAACAAAATAGAGGAATTTTAATTGGTATTGTTGCAAAGGATATGCCTGCAATGGAAATGATTGGAAATCCTGTAGAAAATATTGATTATAAGTATGCTTATTATGACAAAGCTTATGATGAAAATTTAAAGCTAAAAGCAAATGAAGATATTAGAATCGCATACATCGGTTATTTAAACTAGTTATTATTTCCTGTCAAAAAAAATTGGCAGGAAATTTTAATTTTATCCTACACTTTGTAAAAATTTAGTGTATAGTAGATATGTAAGTTAAAAACTTACAAAAATAAATAGGCTGTTTTGTAACATCCTGAAACCCAGCCTTAAATAAAAATAAAGGAGCTTTTATTATGAGTAAAAACAAACATATCAACTTCGAGGAGATTGCTTCTCAAAACCACACAAAAACAGACTTCCACACAGAACAACGTAAACGTCAAGCTGAAGGTGCAAAAGCACTTGGTGTAGGTGGTGGAAACACTTACCGCGACGAATACTCTCCACAAGATTTAGAAGCCATTCCTAATGTATTCAAATCACATGATTATATTGTTAGCATGGACGCACAAGAATTTACTAGCCGTTGTGCTAAGACGGGTCAGCCCGATTTTGCAACTATTTCAATTTCTTATATTCCTGATGAAAAACTTGTTGAAAGTAAGTCACTAAAAACTTATTTGGGAAGTTTTCGTAATGAAATGAGTTTTCATGAAACATGTATTGGCATGATGATGGAAGACTTGATTAAATTACTTGATCCTAAATATATTGAAGTATTTGGTAACTTTACTCCTAGAGGCGGAATTTGCATTTTACCATTTATGAACTATGCTAAAGAAGGTTCAGGATATGAACAAAAAGCACAAGATCGTAAATTTGAAATGGCATTTCGATCAACTAACTTACACTAGGAGGAAATAGATAATGGAAGCAGTTGTTTTATTAAGTGGTGGTATTGATTCTACTACATGCTTAGCAATGGCAGTAGAAAAACATGGAGTTGAAAATGTTCATTGCTTAACATTTGCATATGGACAAAAACATCAAAATGAGTTAGATAATGCTTTAGAGGTAGCAAATTATTATAATGTACCTTTAACTATTGCAAAAGTTGATCATAGAATTTTTGAAGGTTCAAATTCAACTTTGTTACAAGGTAATGGTGAAATTTCTCATCAGAGTTATGCTGAAACAATTAAACAAAATGGAGAAGGAACTGTAGATACTTATGTTCCATTTAGAAATGGTCTAATGTTATCTCAAGCTTCTGCATTAGCTTACAGCTTAGGAGCAAGCGTTGTTTATTACGGCGCACATGCTGATGACGCGGCTGGAAGTGCTTATCCTGATTGTACCCCAGAATTTTATGAAGCAATGAATAACGCTATTAAATTTGGTACAGCAAATAAAGTATCGTTACAAGCGCCTCTTATTAATATGAATAAAGCTACAGTTGTTGATTATGGACTTCATCATGGAGCACCTTATCAATTAACTCGTTCTTGTTATGAAGGACATGAAAAACAATGTGGCGAATGTGGAACATGTATTGATAGAATTAATGCTTTTAAAGCTAATAGTGCTATTGATCCAGTACCTTACGAAGTATCTATTAATTGGGAGGAAGCATAATGAAGATAAGCAAACAATTTACATTTGAAGCTAGTCATCAACTAGTTGGTCATGAAGGAAAATGTGCAAATTTGCATGGACATTCTTATAAATTAGAAGTAATACTTGAAGGCGGACTTACTGCACAAGGAAGCTCTGAAGGCATGGTAGTTGATTTCTCACATGTAAAAGAGCGTGTAAAACCTTTATTAGATGTTATAGATCATTCTTTTATTGCACAAGGAAATGAACCTTTTACAGTTGATACTAAAGTAACTAAACTTGGTGTACGTACTACAGCTGAACATTTAAGCCTATTCTTTTTATTCTACTTAAAATCCCTATGTAATCTACCAGTTATTAATGTTAGATTATGGGAAACTGCTACAGGCTATGCTGAAGCTAGTTTAGATGATTTAACAAAATATTCTGATCTAAAAGATAAATTTATGAAAGTTAAATTTTCTGAATATGACACTGATAAAGATATTTTTGATATCTATAATATTAAGGAGGAAGACTAATGATTAGAATAGTTTTCTACTTAATAGGTATCATTACTGCTAATGTAGTAACTGCTACATTTCCACCATTTCCTTTCGGACCATTTTTAGTTCCTTTTGGAACATTCTTTATTGGGTTTACTTTTGTACTACGTGATTTGGTACAAAACAAATTTGGTAGAAATAAAACTTATTTAGTAATTTTAACAGCTTTAATCCTTAGTGCTATTATTTCACATATGTTAGGTGATACACTTTGGGTAGTATTTGCTTCAGCACTTTCATTTATTGTTAGTGAAAGTATGGATACTGAAATTTATACTAGACTTAATAAACCTATGCACACTCGCATTTTTATCAGTGGATTATTTGGCGGAACATTTGATAGTACTATTTTTGTCATTGTAGGTTTATCTCCATTAACTATGGGCGCTATTACTTGGCAACAAGTACCTCTAGCAATATTAGGTCAAATTATTGTTAAGTCTGTACTACAAGGCTTAGGTGCTATTGTAGTTTACTTTATCAATAAGAAAAGAGGTTTGGACGTATGGCAAAACGAGAACGTTTAAACACACCTAATAAATTAAGGTTTCAAAAACGTGAAGGGCTTATTCCTTTTATGGAAATATTTGATAGACCTACAATACAGGGTGAGGGTATGGTAATCGGACAAAAAACAATATTTGTCCGTACCGCCTTTTGTCAATATTCTTGTAGCTGGTGCTTCGGTGTTCCAAAAAATTATATCAACGGTGAGTTTAGAACTTTAGATTATGCTATACCTACAGTTAGAAAGCGTGACGGATCTTATGTAAAAATGACTGATATTAAAGTTGGTGATGAGATATTTACGTATGATGAAAAACAGCGTTTAGTGCTTACTACTGTAAAAGAAGTTATGCGTAGAAATAGTGAAGATTTATACGAAGTTAAATTCACAGAAAGTCGTAATCAAGTATTTTTTGTAACAGGTGATCATGAATTTTATATCGATGGTAAATGGATACCTTTAAAAAATATTGAAGTCACTGATAAATTTACTACTGCTAAATACTCGGATTTTGAAAAGATGAAGAACTTTGAAAAAGTGTTTAGCTATGATGAAACTTTAAAAATATATCAGTTACAAGATGCTTTAGCAAATAACAGTTATTTAGAAATAACGACTCCTTTAAATGAATATACTCATGCTATTGCTACTATAAAAAATAATTTACGTACTAATGCTTCATATAAAAATGGAAACTATAAGTCCGAAAGTAATCAACATAATTTCAATTATCTAAAACAAGCAGTACGTGAAGGACTTATTACAAAGTGTGCAGTAACAGGAAGTACTGAAAATTTAGTTGTTCATCATATTGACGGTAATGATAGAAACGATGACATTGCTAATTTTTTAGTCATTAATAGACGCGTACATGATAATGTTCATACAAGAGGTAAAAACTTTAAAGTTGAAACCGTAGATGGAAAACGTTCATTTATATCTAAAAAGAAAGTCGATTCTCCTATGGAAACTATTAATTTCAGATGCGAGCCTTATAATACGTATATTGCTAATCGACTGTATACGCATAATTGTGACTCCAAATTTACATGGGATGGCACTCAACAGCCTGAATGGATAACTCCTTTAGACTTAAAGGAAAGAGTTTTAAACACTATTACACTTCCTGACGGTAGACGTAATTGTGATCATATTACTCTTACAGGAGGTAATCCTGGACTCATTGGTAAAGAAATGGAAGAGTTTATTGATTTAATGAAAGCTGAAGGTTTTCAATTTAGCATGGAAACACAAGGAGTTAATTGGCAAGATTGGTATACAAAAGTTGATCAAATTGTTATGTCACCTAAACCTCCATCTTCTGGAATGAAAACTAATTTCAGAATACTTGATAAAATTATTGATAAACTTAATGAAGCTGATGCTAATTGGAGTTTAAAAGTTGTAATTTTTGATGATGCAGATTTTGAGTATGCACGTGAAGTATTTAAACGTTACAGAGAAGTAAACACAAAAAATCCATTTAATGTGTCTGTAGGTAATGAAAATGCTACAGAAGAAGGAGATATTTCTAAACGTTTATTAGATAAACTTGAATGGTTGTGGAATAAAGTATTAGACGATCCAGAATTTAATGACGTACGTCCTTTACCACAACTGCATACATTAGTTTGGGCAAACAAGAGAGGGGTTTAATTATGGAACAAAAACAATTAGAAAAACTATTATCTATTTTATCTTGTCAAGATTTTGATACAGTTCAATTAAATACTGATAGCGTTAATAGTAAAGAAAGCGTAAAAGAATTAATTGATAATGCTGAATGTGGTATTAAAAAATTACTTACATTGTGCGGCGAAGACGTTAATCGTGACGGATTACAAGAAACACCTTTTAGAGTAATTAAAGCATTTTTAGAATATAGCGAAGGCTATAGAGAAAACCCTTCGGTACATTTAACTAAAACATTTGATGTTGCTCATAACGATTTAGTATTAGTTAAAGACATTCCTTTTAATTCTATGTGCGAACATCACTTAGCTCCGTTTGTAGGAAAAGTTCATATTGCATATATACCTGATACGAAAATTACAGGTTTATCAAAATTTGGAAGACTTGTAGATGGATATGCTAAACGATTTCAAGTACAAGAAAGATTGACACAGCAAGTAGCAGACGCTATTCAAGAAGTATTAGAACCTCAAGGAGTTGCTGTTATTATAGAAGCGGAACACACTTGTATGAGTGGACGTGGTATTAAGAAACATGGAGCATGTACAGTTACTTCAACTATGCGAGGGATTTTTGAAGATGACTCAGCTTTACGAGCAGAATTAATGACATTAATTAAAGGTGGTAACTAATTATGAAAAACGAAAAACTACAATGGTTAACTAAAAACGCTATACTGGCGGCACTTTATGTAGCACTTACTTTAGTGTTCGCACCTATTTCCTATGGAGCTATTCAATTTAGAGTAGCAGAATTATTAGTAATGATTCCTTTCTTTAATAAAAAATGGATTCCTGGAATTGTAATTGGTTGTTTAATTGCTAACATGTTTAGTCCTTTAGGAATCGTTGATGTAGTATTTGGTACATTAGCTACACTTATTGGCGGAATTATTGTAGCACATATGAAAAATATTTGGCTTGCTACATTAGCTCCTTCTATCGTGAATGGCTTAATTGTAGGTACTCAATTATTTGTAATGTTTAAAGCTCCTCTTATTGCTTCAATGCTATATGTATTTATTGGCGAATTAGTAGTTGTGTTAATTTCAGTCATTGTTCTTAATACATTGAAAAATAATAAAGCAGTTGATGAAATTTTAGTGGGCTAAATTAGCACTTGTAAATGATATCATTTATCGTATACTTTATTTGTAACACATCGTTCTTATTATATGTAAGAACCATCTACGCATCTTTGTTAGGCTTGTCTAGTTAATTTACTAGGCAAGTTTTTTAAATAATAAAAGGAGAATTTTTAAATGAGTATTATATTAACAGAAAAACAAAAGAGCATGTTTACACAATTAATTACTAAGGATATAAAACCTAACTTTGGTTTTGCTACAGTTGATGAAGCTATAAATTATGCTAACTCTTTAAAGCAACTAGGAATAGCTGAAGGCTATTTAATAAAGAATGAAATTTTAATATGCTACTTGCGTCCTACTAATGAAAAGGCATTGACATATATTTTAAACAGTTTCCCTGATTGTGAGTATTTGCAGTTGTTTATCAACATAACTTCAAACGAACTTAATGATCAAGTAACTATACACTATGACGCCTATATTACTATTTTAGACAAAGACAAAAATGAAATTGATAATGTTAAACCTTACTTATTTGAATCACGTAGTTTAGTACACAATGACGATAGTTTATTTTCATTGCAAGAACTAGAACTAATTGATGAATTACAAAGTCATGCCAGGTCTATTTGTATTAAAAATAATAGAAGATTGGATATAAAAATTTAAAAACTTTATCAACTATTTAAACTTTCTGCTTGTATTACCGGGTAATACATGCTATAATTTATTTATCAACTAACAAAGGGGATAATAATTATGCCAGAAAAATTAAATCGTAAACAAGTAGAAAACCACATTAAAACAATTAAACAAGAAATTGAAAAAGCTCAAGCTTGGTTAGCTAAAAAGGAAGAAACAACTAAAAAACATATCGAAAAAGTTCAAGCAAAAGGTTACTTGAAAGATTTCAATTATAACGAAATTACTTCAGATACAAAAAGTTATGTATGGAATGAAGCTGATAAAGCTACTGAAGAAAAAGCTATTAAGACAGTAATCAACTCTATCTGGACTATTTATAATGCAGTAACAGATGTAATGGAAAAACAAAAATTTATCGAAAGATATACAAATAAGTATCTTCCTAAATATGAAAAAATGTTAGCTGAATTTGGAGAAAAAACAGAAGCACAAATAGCTTCAGAAAAAATGAAACAAGCTGAAAAAGATGTAAATCAATTAGTTAAAAAAGAATACAAAAATTGGTCTTGCAAATCATTAGATGAATGGTTAGAAAATTATAGAAAAGACTTATTAGAATGGATTCAAAATTCAAAAGACTTAAAAGATTATCAACGATCAAGATCACTAAATGATTTAGACAATCTTGTAGATGAACAAAGATACAACATTATTCTTAGAAGTTACAAACACGTAGGTAAACTAATTGATATTAAATTTTCTCATATTGGAGCAGATGGAAGTTTCAATGGAACAGTTATTGGAGAAAAAGGTACAGCTAATATGCAAACAATTTTAGCCGGCGGATATAATATTCAACGTCTACACTATAGAATTATTGTTAAATAAGCTCACATTGGGCTTATTTTTTTTTACTTGCATAAGTCACTATATCTGTTATACTTTATATGCAGATGAAGTTGAGCATTACACACACCTCGCTTACCTGGGCGGTCGGAATCCTAGGTAAGTTTTTTTTTATAAAATACTTTTATTACCGGGTAATACATGTTAAAATGTATTTAAAGTCAATTATGGTAGAGGAGATATTGTTTATGGAAAACAAATTTAACATAGGACAGAAAGTTCAACTAAACAGAAACGAAATAACAACCAATATAGTTTCAAAAGGCTATATAGGTGAAGTTACTGCATTAGTAGTTATAAATGGACAAACATGGTATAAGCTTGACCAACTAGAAAAAGGTTGGGTACGTGAAGATAATTTAGTAGCTTATATTGATACTGATGAAAAATTTGAATGGTATGTAAAAAGAGAAGACGAAAGTAATTGGTCATTTATGGGATGGTATCCTATAACTAAACAAGAGTTTACACATACTAGAAAATACAAGGATAATATGAATGTGATGTTTTCCGCTGCTGATAAGTGTATAACTCGTGTAACTATGCCTATTGACAAATATGAACAATTCTTATTAGCTGGAATGCTGATTAAGGAAACTAATAAATAAAAAAAAATAAAAATAATTACAGCTAGACGCTATATTCTAGCTGTTTTTGCTGTATATTAGATATGTAACTAAATTTAAGGAGACTAGATGTATGGCTTTTAATATTTATTTCGCGGGTGGATTACCAAAAGATACTGACGTCCATTTACAAACACATAATGGTAATAGACTTTATAGTCAATTACATGAAAGAAATTCTGTTGGTAACAGATGGATACCTTTTAAAAAAGAGAATTCAAATAATACATCAAAGTTATTTGTTGACTCAGGAGCTTACTCAGCACACACAAAAGGAAAACCTTTAGATGTAGATGATTATATTGATTACCTAAATACAAATGTAGGTATGTTTGATGCAATGGCTCAAGTTGATACTATTCCAGGAGAGTTTCGTAAACCAAAAACATTTAAACAGTTGCGTGAAGCTCCAGAGCAATCATGGAATAACTATCTCTACATGAGAGAGCGTGTATTAGACACAGATGCACTACTTCCTATCTTTCATATGGGAGAAGATTTTAAATGGCTACACACAATGCTAGAAGCTACATTTGAAAATGGAAAACATATTCCTTATATTGGAATATCTCCAGCCAATGATTCTACTACAAAATTCAAAGACAGATGGCTTGAAAAAGTATTTAGAATTATTAGAGAATCAAATAACCCTAATGTTAAAACACATGCTTTCGGAATGACTGTACTTTCACAACTAGAGCGTCATCCATTATACAGCGCTGACTCTACTTCACCTTTAATGACAGGTGCTATGGGAAACATTATGACTAAGTATGGATTAATTAGTTTCGCTGAAAAAGATGGAGGTATTAAAAACTTTGAACGTCAGCCTAAAGATGTTCAATTATCTATACGTACAATAGCTGAGGAAGCAGGATATACAGTTGAGGAACTAGCTACAGACTACAGAGCTAGAGTCACTTTCAATTGTCAATATTGTATGGATTGGGCAGAAAATTATCAATTTAAAGGAATTAAATATCGTCAAAAAACTTTATTTACTTTTTAATTAGCTATTGTATTACCCGGTAATATACTGTATACTAATAAATGTAAATAATTTATATCAACAAGGGAGATAATTAATCATGAAAAAATTTAATACTGCATTTGTTACAATTACAAGTTTCTTACTAGGTGGCGTAGCGTTTATGTTTTCTACTCGTGTATTTGGTTTTGTACTATGTGTTTCTTTCTTTGCTTATCTAATTATTAGAGATTTCTTATTATCTGCTAGATTAGAAAAGTTTGAAAAGCAAAAACAACGTGAACAAATTAAACGACAACTATTAGCTGAACAACTTGAACAGGAAAGACAATCAGAAATTGTAAAAGCTAATCGACGTCAACAAAAATACACTGATACATGGTTAAACAATGTTTGGGGTAATAAATAAAATACACTAAGGTGGCGTTGGTTAATGGGTACTACGTTTAAAAATTTTATTCCGGAAGATAGAACTAATGATGAAATTGTTGGTAAAACATGTTTGGCAAATTGTGTAGGCTATAAGCATCATGTTCGTGGAACTATTATTAGCAAGCTTACGAAAACTGCTGTAATCAGAGTAATTGCTTACAACGAAGAAGATAGACTTGCTCATTTAGAAAAGAGTTCTATGGCAGTAGCTTATTTAGATAAAATGCAAATTATGGAGGACTAATATCTATGCAAAAAACAGATGAAAAAATTATCAAACCAAAGTACTATAATAATAGTCAAATTGATTTAATTGAAAGCTGGTATTTACGTTATAGTTGGGATCAGTTTATTGCTATTATGCAAAGTCATATTGATCGATACACTTTTAGACATGATGGAAAAAACGGTATGCAAGATTTAGATAAGGCAGATGAATACTTGCAACGTCTAAAACAATATAGAATTAGACATGAAGAATGGTTAAACAGTAAAGTAGAAGATGCCATTAAACGTAATCCACCTATTGATTCTTTAATATCATCTAAAGAATTTTAATTAATTTTATCAGAAATTCTAACATTTTATTTGTATTACCCGATAATACGTGTTACAATACTTATGAAGATAAACATAAGGAGGGTGATTAAAATGTTAGAATTTTTAATTTTTGTATTCTTTGCCGTAGCTATCATTTTTGTATTTATTGTTAAAATATTTCTATATTTAGATGAAACCTGGGTGGGTACTGCTTTCCGTAAGTTACGTTTATATATCACTGATAAAGATAAATATTTATACCAAAAAGAACAAAAACGTAAATGGCAAGTAGAACGTATGGAACGTCATCAAAAATGGTTGAAAGATCAAGAAGCTAAAAAGTTGCAAAAGCTACAAAGTGAAAGGCAAAAACAGCTTGAAATTAAAAAGAATACAGCAAAAGATGAAGATGGAGTATTTTTAAATCCTGATGGAAAAAACAATTAAGGAGGAAATTTGTAAATGGACTTAGTGTCGATTGGAAATCCAAAACATGTTTACAGAGACAAATTAGGTTATTTTGTAAGAGAAGGTTTATGGTATAAAGATGAAGATGATTGTCCCATTAAAGTTATAGAATTGACAGATACGATGCTTAGGTATCAAACGCTTTCCATGCAAAATTCAGGAGTCACTAAAACAATTGCAACTCCTCAAATTATCATGTCCTTCTTTAAGGATTATGTATGTACAGGATTTATACCACACGGTAAAATAGTAAATCCTGAAATATTTGAAAACATTTCACAACCTAAAAATACTATTGAACTAGATAATGATAAACTACTTCAGCACTTAATAGATAAAAAAGTGTTAGTAGTTATCGATGAAGAGTTAGGTTTGTTAAAACTAAATAAATAATAACTTATACGTCTTCAATAAATTTACAGAAAACTGTTAACTTTTTAGAAATTTCCTGTATATTAGATTGTGGACGTATTTTTATGTTCTAAAAAATATATTAATAAGGAGCAGATTAGATGAGCTTAACGTTAAAAACAAAAGATTTTCTAAAAGTAGTAAATCAACTATCCAAGGTAAAGGTAAACAAAATTCTAGAAATTTCTCGCTACTGGCATATTTTTGGTACAGGTGAAGAAGTTACGTTTACTGCATACGATGGATCAAATTTCATGCGAGTAATTGTAGAAAGTGATGCTGAAATTGATGTAATGGTTAAAGCAGAACAATTAAGTAAACTTATTGAAAAAACTACAACAGAAGAAATTACAATTACCGTAAAAGATTCATCATTAGAAGTAAAAGGCAATGGTAAGTATTATGTTGAAATTGTAACTGAAGACGAAGCGTATCCTTCTTATGAAGAATATTTGCCAGAAGATATTGCAGACTTAGATCCATTAGATGTGTCTACAAAAGTATTTTCTGATATTGCAAATATTAATAGTTCTGCTGTAAGTAAATCTAATGCAGATGGTATTTATACTTGCTACTTGATTAAAAACAATAAAGCAGTAACTACTGACATCATTAAAGTATGTATTAGTGATACATTTGATTTTGGTCAAGACTTATTAATTAGTTCTGAATTAATGGATTTACTAGCTTCAATTGAGGATGACGAATTGTATGTTTGGATTCTTGAACGTGGCTTATACGTGACATCAGCTACTACTGAACTGTATGGTCCTTTGCATGAAGGTATTGAAGAATATGTTGATGTAAATCAAATTAAGCAAAATACATTTGACACAGAAGTAGAACTACCTACAGTGAACGTACAAAATGTTATTGATCGTTTATCATTAGTTATGAAAGAATTTGATAAAAATACTGTTAAACTTTCATTCACTAAAAAAGGTGTACAGTTTTCAACAAAAGCAGGAAGTAATGAACTAGTACCATTTGCCAAACCTGTACAAGACATAGAGGCTTTTGTATGCTTACTAAACAGCAGTTTCTTACGAGATATTTTAGCAACTGTTAATACGCAATCATTTTCTCTTGTATATGGTAACGACTCCGCTATTGGTATTAAAACTGCAACTGCTGAATATTATTTAGCTTTACAAGAAGAAGACGAAGAAGGTAGCTTCTAATGGCTAGAAGTTTATCACGTGTAGCAAAGCTGGTAGCGGCAGGCGATGCTACACTTCCTGAAAATCAATTTATTAAGAAACTAACTACTACAATTGAAACAACACAGCGTGAATACAAACCCTCAACTTATTATAAACCTTCCGGAGTTGGTGGATGTATACGTAAAATGTACTTTGAACGTATTGGAAAACCTCTTCCTGAAATACCTAACGCTATGCTAATAGCAATGGGTGAAACAGGTACTCAACGACATGAAGTATTACAATCCTATTTAGTTAAATTATCCAATATGGACGACGACTTTGAATGGTTAGACGTAGCTGAATACTTAAAAGACAATCCAGTTGAAGGAACAGAAGTTGATAAAAACTTCAAAAAGAATGAGTTTGAAACGAAGTGTAAAAATGCTTTACTGCAATTAAGTTTTTTGTGTGATGGACTTATTAGGTTAAATGGAAAAACATATATCTTAGAAATTAAAACTGAGACTATGTTTAAATATAATAAACAAACAGAACCATTTCCTGAACATAAAATGCAAGCTACTTGCTATGGACTATGCTTAGGTGTAGATGATGTATTATTTCTATATGAAAATAGAGATACATTTGAAAAGAAAGCATACACTTATCACATTACTGATGAAATGAAACATAAGGTTGTTGAAAAACTTAACACGTGTGAATATTATGTAGAGAAGAAAGAATCTCCAAAAATATTTTGTGGTAGTACTTACTGCCCATATTGTAAAAAACAAAATAGAGACATGTAGAGGTGAGTTAATATGGCATATTCAGGAAAAGACTTTGAGGATAACTTTAAAACTTCATGGACTAAACAACTTCCTACATGCTCTTTATTGCGTTTATATGATTCAGTTAGTGGCTATAAAGCAATTGCTAACCCTTGTGATTTTGTAGCAGGTACACCTTACGGTACAGTCTATATAGAATGTAAAACAACTAAGTCTACTTCATTTAGTTTTAACGATTTAACAGATAGACAGTTTGAGGACTTATTAGATGTTTCATTAGAAAAAGAGTATACCAATGGTGGAGTATTAGTTTATTTTAGAAAAGGCGAGGGTATTGTAAAATATTATCCTATTGAACATATAGCACAGATTAAACTTTCAGGTATTAAAAGTGTTAATCCTACTAAACATATAAATGCAGGATATGAAATAGGGTTTACTAAGAAACGAGTAAATATTCAAATTAATTGTGAGGACTTACTCAAAGCTTTCAAACTATACTACGGTGAAAGGAGCGAAGACTTTTGGGGAACAGAGCGAAGCTACCTAAAATCAATTTACGGCAAGAAGAAGTAGAAGACGTAAAAGAGACCGTAGATAGTTACGGAGACATTGTTGAAAGTGTAGTAAACGAAATTATTGACAAGGAAGTTAGTGTCTTAGATGATACTATATATGACATTCAAGAATTATTAGTAAACAAGGATATGATTGATGTTGAAGACTTAACTTATTATATTGCATACCTGCCTACACTTATTTATTATGTAGGCGATAGAGCAGAGAGTGTAGGTATCAAGTCTGACAGTAGTACTGTAGTTAGAAAACAGAAATTCGATGATTTTTATTTACTAGCTAAAGGTAAAACTGTTAATGACAAAACAAGTGAAACTAATAAGCTGATAATTAACGAGTCTGTTGTTGAAAGTGCTTATAAGCGTGCTTACAAGAAAATACAATCTCGTTTAGATATAGCTGACATGGTTTTAACATCTCTTAAAAAAGTACTGCAATGGAAAATAACTGAGTTAGAAACATCAGCAAGAAATAGCGGAGGAGTAGATATAAGTGCAAAAAACAACAGAACTAATAGACGTTAAATATAGAGATAAAGAATTAACAGCGTTGTCACATGAAACAGGTGATTGGGTAGATGTTAGACTTAGTGCTGTTACTAATATGAATGTTGATTCTAAAAGTCATATACTAGAATTACAACGTACAGTCAATGTAACTGAACCTATTCATATTGCAAAAGGATCTAGTATAAAAATATGGCATGGTTTTTGTTTAAAACTTCCTGAAAATACTGAAGCTATTTTATGTCCTAGAGGTAGTTTATATGCTAAAACAGGACTTATTTTTACATGTAGTGGAGTTATTGATAACGGTTATTGTGGAAATACTGATGAATGGTTTTCTACTTTTTACGCTACTCGTGACATAGTACTACATCACAATGACAGAATCTGTCAATTTAGAATTCAACAAAAGCAACCTCATTTAATATTTAAGCCTGTGTCTACAATGAAAGATGAAGATAGAGGTGGACATGGTTCAACGGGCGGTTACACACAAGGAGGCAAAAATAACTAATGGCAGAACAACTTGAATCAATTATGCAACAATGGAATAAGAAATCTGATTCTTTAGTAGCTGTACGTGGACTAGCTAGAGAAACTCTTCCACGTATTCCATTTTCAGCTCCTATTATGAATTATCAAACATATGGTGGACTTCCTAGAAAACGTATCATTGAATTCTTTGGTCCTGAAAGTTCGGGAAAAGCACAACCTTTAACAAGTAAAGTATTAACTAAAGATGGATTTATAGATATGAGTGACGTAAAAGTTGGTACAAAAGTTTTAGATGGTAAAGGAAATGAAACTACGGTAACCGGAGTATTTCCACAAGGTAAACGTGACATCTATAGAATTAACTTACATGATAAAACTTATATTGAGGTAAGTGACGAACATCTAAATAGTGTATTTGTATACAATGAGGATAGAAAATGTAGAGTGAATCATGTATTAAATACACTAGAATTAAAAGATTGGGTTGAAGGTAAAAGCAGATTTTCAGTCAGAATTGAAGCACCTATTTTAGATAGTTGGGAAGAAAAACCTCTACCAATACATCCGTATCTACTAGGTGCATTATTAGGTGATGGAAGTTTGAGTAATAATTTTGGATTCAGTAATTCGGAAAGTGATGTTGTTGACAAAGTTAATAGTTTGTTAAATGAATTAAATTATGAACTACGTCCTGTAAAAAATACCAAAGTAGATTATGCTATATGTAGAAAAGATGGCAAAGTATTTAATCAATTTTCTAATCGAGAAGAGTCACTTAAACTTAAAATGGAGGACTTAGGACTACTAGTTAAATCAATTGATAAACATATCCCTCCTCAATATTTATATAATTCGATTGAAAATCGAGTACAGTTGCTACAAGGTTTATTTGATACAGATGGTTATTCTAATTCAGAAGGCTACCTATCGTTTACAACATCAAGTAAACAGTTAAGTAAGGACATGGAATTCTTATGCAGAAGTTTAGGTGCTAGATTAAGCACAGTAGTAGCACCTGCAAGCTATAAAGATAGTGAAGGTGTCGAAATTAAGTGTAATGATAGCTATACGCTTTATGTAAAATTTCCTAATGATATTCTATACTGCACAAGTAAAAAACATTTGAGTAGACGAAAACTTAACAAAAAAGGAATATTTAGAACTATTAAAAGTGTAGAGTTTGATAGAGTAGATTATTGTCAATGTATTATGGTAGAGAGTGATGAACATACGTATATAACTGATAATGTTACCGTAACTCATAATACTACTACAGCATTAGACATTGTAAAGAATGCACAAATACTTTTCCAAGATGAATGGGAAGAAGCAAATGAACGCTTAACTAAAGAATTAGAAGAAGCGAAAGAAAAGAAACTTTCTAAAGCTAAAATTACTGAATTAGAACTTGAATTAGCTATGTGGAAAAAACCTAAGCAAGTTGTATATATGGATCTGGAAAATACACTTGACGAAGAGTGGGCAACTTCTTTAGGCGTAGATGTTGAATCTTTGTGGATTGTAAAACCTGGAAGTGACACAGCAGAACAAATACTGCAATATGTTTTAGATATGTATGATACAGGAGAAGTAGGACTAGTTGTTTTAGATTCACTTCCTTACATGGTGAGTCAAAACTTGATTGATGAAACATTAGAGAAAAAAGCTTATGCAGGTATTTCTGGACCACTTACAGAGTTCAGTAGAAAAGTTCAACCTAAGTTAACCAAACAGAATGCAATGTTTTTAGGTATTAATCAAATACGTGAAGATATGAATAGTCAATATAATGCTTACTCTACTCCGGGCGGTAAGATGTGGAAACATGCTTGTTCTGTTAGACTTAAATTCCGTAAAGGTGATTACTTCGATAAGAATGGAGCTCGTGTAAATAGAACTGCTGAAAACCCAGAAGGAAATTTAGTTGAAAGTTTTGTTGAAAAAACAAAAGCATTTAGACCAAATCGTAAAATGGTAAGCTACAAACTTTCATATTATGACGGAATTTTAATTGAGGAAGACTTGATTGATATTGCCGTTAAATATAATTATGTGCAAAAAGGTGGAGCTTGGTATTCTGTTATTGATCCTGAAACAGGTGAAATAATGTCAAGCGAAGAAAAAGGTGCTTATAAATTTCAAGGACTTGCTCGTTTTGTTGCGGCACTTAAAGAAGACGATGACTTGTTTAACTATTTAATGGAAAAGGTACATGCTGAAATTACAGCTGAATAGGAGGTTTTATCTTTGCTAAGCTTACAAGAATTATATCAGGCAACAGGTTATGAAGATATTGTTGATTTAAATACAGTAGGTGTTAATAGCGAAGGTAGAGCTACTTACCTTAACTATAAAGGTGAACGTGTTGAAGTTGATTATGAAACTGTAAAGCGTAACAAACACTATCAGTATCTACGGACTGTTTTACGTCCTGATATGAAAGTTTTATATACAGCACCTAAAGTATTGTTTGTAAAATTAGGCACACAGCATTTTAGATTCCATGCAGGTGTTTTTACGTACTTAACAGAAGAACATTGCAAACAGCTAATCTCGCGCCATAAACGTAGACGAAAACAATAAGTAAAGTAAGCTAGGCATTTAAAACTGTCTAGCTTATTTATTTTAAATAATTTTGTAAAAACAGTTAACTGATTAAAAATTAGCTGTATATTAGATATGTAACATTTAAAGGAGGTAGCTTAATGAAACAGCGTGCTTTATTTGATGTTCCTAAAACACGTAAAATACCTGCTAAACGAGGACAACCGAGGAAAGTAAAACGTACAGTAACTACTAAAGTGGACGAAAAGATACTTTCATTTATCAATAGACGCGAACGTCAAATTTTATTGCATAGCTATATGTATTACGATTTAGACAAGCCTGTAATAGAAGACAATGTTTTTGATAAATGGTCATATGAACTAGTTGAACTTATGAAGACACATGAAGCTGAATTTAAAAAATCTGCTTTTTATTCTGAGTTTAAACATTTTGATGGTAGTACTGGAATGGACTTGCCTTATAGACAACCCTTTACTATGAAACAAGCAGATATTTTATTGAGAGGGATGAAATAATTGTTTGCTATAGGTACTAAAGTTGTTGACAAAGAATGTGGCTATGAAGGTATTATAACTAAATTGCTTGAAAATGATACATTTGGATTTGATGTAGAAGTGCAACTTTGTATTACTTCAAGTATATATGTTAGTTCATTACTAAATATTTCAGATTGTTGCCTGTGTACCTTTAAATACAAATTTGATGAATTAGAGGAAGTGTTTTAATGAAAAGTCGTCCAGTACCAACTAGACGTGTTAGCAAAGCACAAGAAAAGAAGGTAGCTAAATTAATGAATGGAAGAGTTCAATCTAATAGTGGAGCTACTCCTTTTCTAAAAGGTGATGTAGTAACTGATAAATTTTTAATTGAATGTAAAACAGTCATGAAACCTCAAACGCAAGTAACTATTAAAAAAGAATGGTTTACTAAAAATGAGGAAGAACGCTTTGCAATGAAAAAAGATTATTCAGCCGTAGTATTTGATTTTGGTGATAATGACGATCAATTTATTGCAATGAAATTAAAAGACTTCAATCTACTAATGATGGAAGGAAATTTTGAATAGGAGGATTTAGATGGAAGCATTAGCAACTAAGTATCGTCCAAAAAAGTTTGAGGACGTAGTAGCGCAAACTTATGTAAAAGATATTTTATTAAATCAACTTGAAATGGAAGAATTTAAAAATGGTTACTTATTTACAGGTTCAGCAGGAACCGGTAAAACAACTTCTGCTCGTATCTTTGCAAATGAAGTAAACAAAGGAAAAGGTACACCTATTGAAATTGATGCCGCATCTAATAATAGTGTAGCTAATATTCGTAGCGTTATTGATGACAGTAAATTTAGATCAATGGATAGTGAATTTAAATTCTATATAATTGACGAGTGTCATATGCTATCAACAGGTGCATGGAATGCGTTACTAAAAACATTAGAAGAACCACCAGCAGGTACTATTTTTATTCTTTGTACAACTGATCCACAAAAGATACCTGCAACTATTTTAAGTCGTGTACAACGTTTTGACTTTTCACGTATTGATGTAAATGATATTGTAGATCGTTTAATAGCTATAATTGAAAGTGAAAATGCTAACGGTTATGAATATACTTACACTAACGAGGGTCTAGAGTTTATAGCTAAACTTGCTAACGGTGGAATGCGTGATGCTATTTCAAGACTTGAAAAAGTATTAGATTATTCAAATGATGTTACTGTAGAAAACGTAGGTAACGCTTTAGGAGCTCCAGACTATGAAACATTTTTAAATTTATTGCAAGCAATAGCTTCAAATGAAAGTGCTGATTCTTTAGCAATTATTGATTCTATTTATATGTCTGGAAGAGATTTAAAATTAGCCATGCGTAACTTCACAGATTTTGTAGTTGATATATGTAGATATATTTTAACTAATACTTTAGATAATACTCAAATTCCACTACACTTAGAAACTGCTGTACAAGAAGCAGTAACTCAACTAGACTATCCTTTGGTACTTTGGATGCTTGAAGAGTTAAACGAACTTAATTCTGTTATCAAATGGGAACCTAATCCAAAACCCATTGTAGATTTACAAATTTTATTAATGACAAAAGATGATTTGGAGGATGAATAAAATGAAATATAACGAAACTATTTATCATGGAACTAAAAAGGAATTAGAAAACTATTTACATGGTTTACGTCTTGATGCAATAACAGCTTGTAGAGAAGAATTTAAACCTGCAAAAGAAAAAGCGTTCGAAGACTTTTTAGAAAAGTTTTCCTATAAAGAATGGTTAAACACTTACGGTAAAGTTATTTCAGAAGGATTTAAAGAATTAGAAAAAATCATGGATGAAATGAACGAGTATTATAAAAATGATTCGAGAACAATTATGTATCCAATTGAGAATCTACGCAGATATGCAGAAAGTACTTCTAGTATAGATCAAAACATACGTGGTAAAATACAAGCATTAAGAATAGAAGAATATCAAGCAATTGATTATGAGTTAACACAAAAAATTTCACTAATTAAGCAAGAGTGGACAAAAGTATTTGAAGGTATTGTAGACGCTAAGAAACGTAAAGTTAAATATATTTGCAGAGACTTAGAAGAAGCAGGTATTGATTTAACTCCTTACTATGAAAAACAAATAGCTATACATGCAAAGCAAGCAAATTTACCGACTCCTTCAATTGATTTAAATATTTTAATGAACAAAAAAGGTGAACACTAATGGTTAAGGTTATTGGTCAAAAAAGAAATAAACAAGCAATTGATAAATGGGAACGTATTCCTAATTTTATCATTATTGAAGGATCACAAGGTAGCGGGCGAAAATACTTAGCCCGTTACATTTGTGAACGTTTTGAAGCAGATTTAGTAGTTATGGAAAATAAAGTAGACGACATTCGTGACATTATATCAGATAGTCAACTATTAAATTTTGATCGAGTATATATAGTAGATGGATCTAGCATGAGTATTGGAGCTAAAAATACTTTATTAAAAGTTACGGAAGAGCCGCCTGCTAATTGCCACATAGTGTTAACTGTTAATACTATGCAACAAACATTACCTACTTTAGTTAGTCGCGCTCAAACGTTAACTATGGCGCCTTATACAACTGAAGATTATTTTGAATATTTAGAATCTAGTAAACATGTAGAAGATACAGATATGTTTAATGAATATTTAAAACTAATAAACTCTTTCGGAATGCTTCATACTTTAGTACGCAATGATATTTCTTTATACTATACTAAAGTAACTAATTTTTTAGATAATATTTGGAATGTAACATTTGCTAATGCTTTAAATATCACTGATTGGTTAAAGCTTAAAAAGAAAGATGAAGAGGATGAAGAAAAACTTGATCCTATTTTGTTTGTCAATTGTGTATTAAATATGTTTCATGCTGATTGCTTATTGCAACAAGAAAATTCAACTTGGGATGTGCTTCAGCAAAATAAACAATTTATTCAATCAACGTCTAAATGTCTAAACTATTTAAATCAAAAAGGACGTTCCAAAGAAATTACTTTAAATACTTGGCTTGAGGAGGTAACAAGCATTGTCTAATTTAGTTGATCTAAACAGAGAAATTAGTACTAATAACTTACGTCCTTATTACATCTTAACAGGAGAAGAAATTGGTTTAATGAATTTCTATATTAGTCAAGTAAAAGGTACTGTAAAACGTGAAGACAGTATAGCAACCGTTTGGAAAAACTTGACACAAAAAGGTATACTTTCTGTTACTTCTACTTATGTAGTACGTGACGACGATGAATTCTTAAAGAATGACAAAGTAAATGGTTTACTTGATACAATCAAATATGGTACATTGTTTTTACTTATTACTGACAAAAATAAATATAAAAAGTTTCTCAATAAGTATAAAGATAATGTAATTCTATTTGATAAAATGACAAAAGAACAACTTATGCAGTATTTTTCAAATAGATATAAACAATTTGACAAAGCACTTGTAGATAGAGTTGTTGAACTTTGTGAGCATGACTTTTCACAAATTAATAATGAGCTTGATAAATTGTCACGTTTAAACAGCACTGTTAATTTAGATGAAGCAGTTGATAAAATTATTTTTCATAAAACGGAATTTGACGTATTTAAAGCTATTGATTATGTACTTTCTTATAAACCTAAGCTTGCTTTAGAACAATTAGATGTGATGTTTCATAATAACGAAAGCGCTATGGGCTTTTTAACTTTGCTGTATAACAACTTTGTATCAGCTGTAAAAGTATTAGGTACTAATAATCCTAAACCTGACACTATTCATGTCAATCAATTCATTATCAATAAAATTAATTATGATTTTGATTTCAGCTATAATTCAGCTAGAAAAGGAATGAAAATTATTGGTGATGTAATTGAAGGAATTAAGCAAGGAAAGTATGAAGAAAGATTTGGAACTTATTATTGCTTATTAACAATTTTTAGTCTAGATTAGTAAACTTTCTTATTTTCTGATGTATATTAGATATGTAAGGAGGTTAGCAATTTGAGCAAACGAACTTTAACTAAAGCAACTAAGAAACAACCAGTCTCGTTATTAATGCTTGGTAACTTGTCGTACTTACAAGAGATGGCTAAAAAGTATGGCGATGAGTGTAGCATTGGATATATTGTAAAACAAGAAAAAGAAATTAATCAAAAAGGAGCGCAAACAAGATGACAATTTCATCAAAAGAGCAATTTGAAAATTATGTACGTAAAAATATCAAACGTGACGGAGTAGAGGATTTACTAGCTTGGCTTGAAAGTGAAACAGATTTCTATACAAGTCCTGCTTCTACACGTTACCACGGAAGCTATGAAGGTGGGTTATTAGATCATTCACTAAATGTATATGAACAATTATTACTTGAATTAGATGTAAACATTGGACAAGGTTGGGAAGAAATTTACAGTCCTGAAAGTGTAGCAATTGTAGCTCTATTCCACGACTTATGTAAAATTGGACGTTACCTTGTTAAGGAAAAATGGCGTAAAGACGATAAGAATGAATGGGAATCCTATATTGCTTATGCTTATGACGACACTAAACTTGAAATGGGTCATGGTCCACAATCAAACTATTATTTACAACAATTCATTAAATTAGAAGACATTGAAGCACAAGCTATTTTCTGGCACATGGGTGCTTACGACATTAGTCCTTATGCTACATTAAATGCACTATCTAAAAGTTGGCAGGAAAATCCATTAGCTTTTCTACTTTCACGTGCTGATATGGCGGCTACTTATATTATTGAAAATGAAAACTTTCCTAAAATTGAGTTTGTAAGTGATGAAAGTGAATATGCAGAAGACACAGAATATTTTGACGAAGACACAGACGTTGCGGAATCTGACGTAGAAGATGTAGATACGACAATGGTTGAATCAGTAATTGCACCTAAAATGATGTATTTCATTCATGAAGAAACTAATGAATTAATTAAGTCACCAAAAGGTACAGATGTAACTGATCTAGTAAATGATCAAAATGTAACTGAAATTGATAGAGCTACATTTAATAAGCTTACAAAGGAACAAGAAGCTGAACAAGAGCAACAAGCAATTAAAGAACAGCAAGAAGAAGTTAAACCAAAAATTAGAGTTCCTCGTCGTGGCGTTCCAAAACCTAAAAAGGTTGAAGAAGACGTTGAAGAACTTGCAGAAGAATTAGATGAAACTACAGAAGAACCTGAAGATTCACTTACTGTATTAGATGATACAGAAGAGGAAGAAGTAGTTCCAGCAGGTACTAGATACTTCGTACGTATTGAAGATGGATATCCAATGATTATTGAAGAAGAAGATCCTGTTGATCCAGAAGAACTTGAACTTTATGATGAAGTTACAGAAGAAGATTATCAAATTGCTTTAGAAGATTGGGAAAATGCAAAAGAATTAGAATATGATAAAGAAGAAAATGCACAAGAAGTAGAACAAGACGAAGTAGAAGAAACTACAGGTGAAGCTGTTACTTACTGGATTGACTTAGATGAAGAAACTTACTTTAAACTTGAACCTTATTCACAACTACCGGAAGGCGAAGTTGAACAAGTTTCAGAAAAAGAATATTTAGATGTTGTTTGTCCTAAATTAGATGAAGCTTTATATTACTTCATTCCAGATACAGAAGAATTTGGTGTAATTAAAAAAGGTGAACGTTTGCCAGAAGAGTATGACGAAGAAACTTGGGAAGAAATTACTAAGCAAGCATACAACGATTTAAAAGCTGTTCAAAAAGAGAAGGAAGAAAAAGCTAAAAAGAAAGCAACTCCTAAAAAACCTGCTCCTAAAAAAGAACAGGATACGGAAGCTACAGAAGAAGCTCCAAAAGTAGTAGCTAAAGCACGTCCTGGAAGTCGCAAACGTCCAGCACCTACTCGTCGTCCAAAGTAGTCTAAACAAAGAAAGGCGCTCTCAAATATGATTATCATTATGAACTCAAACAACCATTATACAATAGTTTCAAAGAATGATGTAGCTTTTGTAGTACAAGATTTATTAGAATCTTCTAGCTGTAGAAATGATATTAGAGGAACAACGCTGTTAGCTTATATACAAGCTAACAAGCGACTCCTTAATTCCTACAGAGGTGTTGTGCAGGACATGCAAGAAAATGTTGATAAATGTATAGACATATTTAATAATATAGTAGTTGATACGTCCTTAACTGATAGTCAGAAAATAGATAAAGTACGCGAAGAATTATTTTTGTTACAAGAAGCTACTGATATTGATGAGAGCGCACTTTGTCCAAAAACATATTTAGATGTAGTGTCAACTGTTAATGAAACACTTCATTTATAAATATAGCTGATTAAGGAGGTTTACTTTAACCTCCTTTTTTATTATATACTTATGCAAAGGAGGATTGGTAAGCTACTATGAAAAAGTTAACAGTATATATTCTAGCTGTAGTGTGCTTCTTTTTAGTAATGCTGTCACCTGTAATTTTAGCTAAAATAGTATCAAGTGATAACAATTTAAGTATAGAAGAGCTCCAATATAACGAGTCACAAGCTGGTGTGTTACTGCAAAATATTAATCAACAATATTATGATTTATTTCAGATGTTAAAATTCTATGCTGAAAGTAATGATAATAAAGAAATAGATAAATTATTAGTTGAAGGTAAATTAGAAAATGCTTGCACACAATTTTATAAATCCGGTATTAATGAATCTAAATTAAGTAATTATTTTACATGGACGTTTATTTCACAAGCGGAAGATCAAATTCACCGAGATATTTATAAGTACAATGCGCTTGTAATAGACACTGACAAGAAAATTGATAACTTAAATGATGTTGAGCGTGTGCTTAACAAATATAAAGGAGGTTAGGCTTGTGAATCGTTCAAAGATAAGTGCAAAAAAATCTAATAATACTGCCAAAATTTTAAAGTATGCAGGCATTCTTATAGTTACTTTAATTATATCAACTATAAGTGCAGGTGTGACTAGTAACATAATTTCTAGATATACTCAAGAGCATTCACACAATATAACTAATAGTACGGAATCTGTAAATTTGTATCTGGATGTAATTAATAGTCAAAATTTATATATGTCTGCTATGATGGGCGCTTTATTTGCTATACGAGACGGACAGCCTGAAAACTCACAAAACTTTAATGAGTTAAACCATGACATTATAGTCATGTCTGCTCTAGTATATTCATTTAGTTTAGAAAAAGCTACATCAATGATGGAAAGTATTTTATCACGCACGTATGCAAAAGATAATAGTTTTAGTATACCTATTACTCAATATAGAGATAAACAACGTGATTTAGAAAATGCTATTGTTAGCTTTAATGATTTTGCGAAAGACAATGAATTGCAAACAATTAAAAACTATGATGACATACGTTTATTAATGACTAATAGAACTATACGTGATAAAATAGTAGGTCCTCAAAAATAAGCTGTATTTTGCGTTTTAAGCTTATTTGATTAATGAGTATATATTTATACAAACAAACTAATAGAATGCGAGAGAATTAGTATTATGAAATTTGATGAACATTTAACAGACGTTGAGATGTCACGTTTACTTTATCCTACAGACAGCAAGCGTAGATATACACAAGATAATCGTACACAAATTTTAAATTTAGCACAAAATTTTCATACAGAAGGAAGCTTAATACGTATCAGACAAGCTATAGAAGATACAGTATTTTTAAAATTTAATGTGCATATACGAAAGAATTTATATAACTCATTACTGCTAACTGTTCTTAGAGGAGGAGTAGTTTTGTATGGACTAAACGATAAATACAAACCTGTCGTTCAATTACTCTACAATCGTTACTTGTATAAAAGTTCTATGTTTCTTCCTTATAACAGTTATGACAGTATGCAAGTAATTAAAAATAGAAATGCACAACGCTATAAAGAAAGGAGAAGCATAAATGAAATCACTAAATGATTTAATGCAAAATTTAGATAAAAATAACAATCCTAATGAAGTATTGCCAATGCTATTACTTATGATGAGTACACAGAAAGATGATACGTTTGATGCGCTTACTAACTTAGCAACCTTATTAGACGGTGAAACTTTGATCAACGTATTAACTATTTTTGAAGGTGTAACTATTACATTTCCGTCTGTAAAAGACTATAGAATTACTATGTTAGCGTTAATGGTTGTATATGAAAAACACTTATTAGATAAAGCATATTCAAATGTTTTAGATAGTGTTGATAAAGAAGAATTTGACGAAGTTATGGCTATGTACAATACTCTGATAAAAGATAGGAACTTTATGTTTACTATTAAGGAGTTGGCTCAGCAATGAAAATAAACTTAACTGCTGAAAAAGCTATGGAACAAACTATAAGTCTATACAAAACTATACTTCAAAATAACAAGGAAGAAATATTAAAACAAAGTTTACAACAGCGTATGGAAGAACTTGACTACAGTATAAGTAAACAGCAAATGCAAAGAATGATTTCTAAAATTAGATATAATCATGTATCTAAAATTGGAAAAACCATTATAAAAAACTCTGATAATATAGCAAATAAACTAACAAAGTAATTGTATATTACCGGGTAATATGCTATACTATATTTGTGATTATTGTAGTATATGCTATGTAAATTGTGTATACTGTAATTGTTATCAACAAGATTTCACAACTATTAAAATTATGGAAAGGATGTTCGTAAATATGGACACAAAAAATGTATTAAACAAAGTTAAACTTCTACAAACAGAAATTAAGGAAGCGTTAAACTCAGAGGAGTTAACTGATTCAACAAAAGCTAATCTGAAAAATATTACAGAATCAATTAATAACATCTTTGAAGCTGAAGGTTCATTAAAAGGTTCACTTATCTTTAAAGCTGATACAAAAGATTCTAGTCTTGGAATGTCAGATTTTTCAGATGGTATTAATGAATTTGTAGAATTTGTAGCTTCAGTAGCAGACGATGTAATTACAGGAAACGAAGAAGTATCAGAAGATTTAGGTACTAAAGTTTCTATTGAATCCGTAAAAGCTTTAGGAAGTAAAGCACAAGTACAAATGGATGTAGTAATTGATGATGTGCAACTTGCTAAAGAAAACGTAGCTAAAGAACTTGGTGTCGATGTTGATCAAATTGATAGTAAAGATGTTTTAGCTTTTGTAGGAGAAAGTATCTCACTTATTTTCGATGAAGCTAAAAAACCTGGACTATATGAAATTCAATACGATTTAGAAGATCCATTTTTAGTTACAAAAGAAGAAGCTGAGGAAGAATATGGTGAAACAGCTATTACAGGCGAAGTAATTGACGTATCATTAACTTATAAAACATCTACAGTATTATAATCACATAAAAAATTAAGGAAGGAAGTTACTATACATGAAACCAGAAAATCAAAATTCTTTAAAAGGATCAATTCTTTTTAAAGCTGACACAGAAAATCCATCATTAAAATCAGATCCAGATGCTTTTTATTTTTCAGGCGGAGACGGAGAATTCGCTGAATTTGTAGCAGATGTAGCAGAGGATGTTTTTCACGGTGATGGAAATGATAACGTCTCAGAAGATTTAGACACTACAGTAACCTTTAACTCTATTAAAGCAGTAGGCAACCAAGTACAAATTAATGTAACTGTAGAAAACGCTGAAAAAGCTCGTGAAGCAGTTGCTCCAGAACTTGGGCAAGATGTAGAAGAAACTACAAACATGGATATCTTAAACTTTGTAGGTGAAAGTATTTCTATTAATTTCGATGAAGCTGATAGAGAACAACTATATGAAGTAAATGACGAGGACGGAAATATTCAATTAGTTACTGAAGAGGAACTAGAAACAGAATATGGTCCAGACGACGCTACAGGTGATACAGTTGATGTAGTACTAAAATATAGTTCAGCTAAAGAAATTTAAAAAAAATAAAATCTAATAGCAACATTAAAAAAACTTCTCGTCTTTAATTAGGCGAGGAGTTGTTTATTGCGCAAGTTAAGGAGAAAATTAGACATGACAGAAGTATTAATTGATAGAATTAAATCCGGAAATTATTATTATGTAAGAAATGAACTAGCGGCAGTAATTAAAAACAACTGCATTGTATGGTACCGTCCACAATATAAACAAACATTTATCGATAAAGTAAAAGGAACATGTAAGCCTTCTTTATATAAAACACTAAATCAATTATTAACAGAAGAATTAGCATTATATAAAAGAAATAATTTCAAGTAGGCGGGCGCTAAATGTACGTAAGAATTGACAAACAATTATCAAAACCAAAAGATAGAGAACAACACTTTAAAGCAACATTACTAGACAATAATAAAAAAGAATTAGGCAGTTTTATTTTAGATAGTCTACGTCCACAAGAAACTGATGAATATTTTATCAAATATAAATTATATAGAATACCTCCAGTACTAGAAACTTATTATTTATCTTTATTACAAGAACCTAGCGGGGCTACAATTATCTGAAACCCTTTGGCGCTATAGAAATATCTGAATAGACTTATATTAAATTAATAGATAATTGATAAAATAGTAAACTTACTAATAAAAGATATATAATTAATAAAGAAAATACTGATAGATACTTATACATGATATGATAAAAAATTACTGATAAAAAAAAATAAGCATAAAAAAAAATAGACACTTGTAATACCTAAAAATTTAACGTAAAATTATCAATGAATTGTTGAAGGGTATTGTATCAGAAACTATTTTTGTGATTATCGACAATATTTATCAGTTGTTGATAGTCACATTTTTAGTACTAATAAAAAGGAGAATAAGTATATGCTAAATGAATATGAGGAACAATTAGTTAATAGTATTAGTGCTATTACTGGACTTGATAAAGATATAATTATTGCCGTTTTTCAGGCTAATTATTTAATAGCTTTTCAGTCTGCGGAAGATGGTAAAGATAAGGATAAAGCTAAAATTGATATTCCTTTTATAGGTACTTTACGTATTAGTAATAATATGGATAGTACTAATAATTATCAACTTAAAATTAAAGAGGAATTTGATTATGCAATGCGCCAACAATTAAATGGTAAATCTAATAGCTTTATATCTATGTTAGAAGAAGGACTTGAGAATGTAGATAAAAAGGATTCTTTAAAACAATTTAGCATGGTATTAACAGAAGACGAATTATTAGATTTAGGGTTATAAGTATATTAGGCTTACTCTTTGTAGTAAGTCTTTTTTGTTATCCTTGTATGGTTTTGGTCTTAGGATATATAAAACCAGAATGTTTTAATATTGGCATTTTATTAAAAATTGGTAGTTTTCGATAATGTTATTTATAGCCTATTTTATATAAAAGTTGATCAATTTATAGGATATTTTTATCAGTTTTAAAGAAAAATAAGTATAAAAGTTGATAAAATTTAGTTAAATTAATATAGTTTTGTTATTTTTATTTACTCATAGCCCTAGGATATATAAAACCACTTTCTTATAATAATGGTAGCTACATTCATTTTAGCAGTTTTTAGCAAATGTTATCTTTAAACTATTTACCTAAAAAGGCTAAACTTTCTACAATTTATTTGTATAGTAGATGTGTAAATAAATAATAAATAAGAGGAGAATTTCTAATGGCACAAATTACAATTGATACTGATAAAATTTTTGAAAGCGTAGCTGATAATTTAGCTAGAGCATATGTAAGTAATGGAATGGTTCCTGATAATTTAACTGTTAATGAAGTCTTTAATAAGATTCTTTTATACTTAGTAGGTGAAGATGATCGATCAATTAAGCTTAATGAGGAAACAGTAACTAAAGCAATTGTTGCCAAAATGGTTGAAGAAAGTGTAAGTACAATCATTTTAGAAGGTGTCATTCCTGGAGCTAAGGAAATTATGCTTGAAAAATATAAAGAGGAAGTTGACGTTCCGGACGAAGTAATTGAATTATTAAAACACTTATGGGATGATAAAGACTAACTATAATACTTGCTATTGAAACTTCCTTACTGCGCTGAGGGAGTTTCTTTTTTTTTT
>SKEM01000025.1_pt1 | contig 122628 bp, 121 predicted proteins | sample 4826731 | NCBI WGS metagenome assembly SKEM01 (sample SAMN11008809, study PRJNA524170) | human gut metagenome | biome: Human fecal sample; material: Feces; isolation source: fecal sample from pouch patient p37 | host: Homo sapiens | place: Israel: Tel-Aviv | collected 2015-07-27 | reverse complement strand
GAAATTCCCGCGGCACTTCTTCAAATCGATTACCTTTGACAACGGAAAAGAATTCGCCGGCTGGCGCGAGATTGCCAATCAATTTGACCTTCACACTTACTTTGCCGAAGTTGGTGCTCCCAATCAACGAGGGCTGAACGAAAACAACAACGGTTTTTTACGCCGGGATGGCTTAACGAAACAGCTAGATTTCCGCAACCTTCCTGATGAATTGGTAACCCAACTGATGAGTAAGCGAAATAACCTGCCCCGTAAATCACTAGGCTATCGAACTCCATATGAAGTATTCATGTCTTACGTCACTGATGAGCAACTATTTTCTTTCTAACTTAAATTGACATTTCGGGTATAAAATATTTATACGGATAAATCAAGCGAATTATTTAGAATTAATCATAACCAATTGTGAAAAAACATTTAACAATTTCACGTCTATCTTGTATTTAGAAGCAGTTATGCATGTGAAAAATATTTTTATTTTTTTACTACTAAAAAAGACTAATTCTCGTTTAATGCACATAAACTGAAATTAGTCTTTAATAATCAATTAAGTTTTTATTAATTATTTGTACGGATAAATATTTAAATTTATACTAAAAAACGAAGCTGAGACATCTTAACCATCTCTCAGCTTCGTTTTTCAGTTACGTATATTAATTAAATTTCTAAATTCTTTAACTCTAATAGAATTGTATCTTCTGCTACTGATCCATTACGAGCAATGCTAAGACTTTCAGCAATCTTTAAAGCCTTTTTAGCTTCTTCCTTGTCGTTCTTTAGGATGTAGCTACGACCTATACAAAGATATAGTTCATCTAATAAGAATAATGAATCATGTTCCCGACAAAGTTCAATTCCCTTATTAGCAACTTCAATAGCGTTATCAGGGTCTTCAAGTTGCAGATATAATTCTGCAATTTGACAATCAATTGATGCCCATTGATAAAGGCTCCCAATCAATTTTTTATTATCAATCAGTTTTACAGACCGGTTAGTTAACCGTGCTGCCCGTTCTTTATCACCACGTTTTAAGTAAGCAAGCGCCATTCCTGCAGTTGTCATAGCTAAATAAATATTAGCACTAGTAGTAGCAAATTGAGTTAAAACAAGTTCAAAATTAAAAATGGCTTCATCAATTTGATTACTTTCAACTTGAACCATTCCTACTAGATAGTAGTAACGTTGTTTATCAAAATCACTTTCTAGATTTTTTACATGAACCTTCTTCAAAAGCGCTGAAGCATCTTCAAAATTGCGTGAAATCAAATTATCAACGATTTGGTTGAATGTTTCATTAATTCCACTAACTTCATTTTCGACAATTCGATCAGAAGAAATATTTAAGCGTTCACATATTGCCGTTAAAATATCCATTTTGGGTAAGCGATTTTGTTTTTCCATTAGGCTGATTGTCGCTTGAGTACAAATCCCTTCAGCTAAAGCCGTTTGGGACAATCCACGCTTGCGACGAATTTGTTTTAATACGTCTCCTCGGAGTCTCATTGTTTACCTTCCTTAATCATAATTGTTGAATATAAAATATGTACTCTATGAACTGTACCATTGCCAATGGTATTATACCACCATTAGCAACAAAAATTACTTTGGCTTTACCTAGGTCTTTTATTATAGACCAAAAATAAATCAATACTATTTTTATGCTTAAAATACAATAAATTTTATAAAAAATAAATGCTTATAACCACCTTCAAAGTCACCCCCTGCGATGGTTATAAAGTACTATAAGTAGTGTGACTGTAAGCTACTCTAACGCTTACAAAAACTACGTATCTTCATTATATTATAAATTTTGCTTACTGCAATACTAAACCACGGATTTCATACCATTACGATAATATTTACTTCCTGCTATAATTTTAATAATAAAAATAGTTAGCACATTGTCTTCACAACATCCTAACCATTAAATAATTATTCTTTAGTCTTCGTTATATTTCTTTTGACCAACACGTTCAGTACCAAGCTTACGGAAGTCGTATTTAATCTTGCTGTTTCGTTCAAATTCTTGTAATCCTAATTGAATTAACCGATCAATCAAGTCAGAATATGAAATACCAGAAACTTCCCACATTTGAGGGTACAGACTAATGTTAGTAAATCCTGGTAATGTATTTGGTTCACCAAGATAAGGGACATTATTGCTGTCAACTAAAAAGTCAATCCGAGCCATTCCCTTCATTCCTAATGCCTTGTATGCTTTCAAAGCCATATCTGTAATTTCATCAACTAAGTATTGTGGTAATTTAACAGGAAGTTCAAAAACAACCCCGCTGGCATCCACAAACTTATTTTCGTAATCATAGAATGGATCGTCCTTAGGTACACGAACAGCTCCTAACTTAGAGGCAATTGGATGTTCATTTCCTAAGATTGAAATCTCAATTTCTTGAGGATTAGCGATCCCCTGTTCTACTAAGATCTTGTAATCATACTTAAAAGCATCATCTAACGCTTTTTCATATTCTTCAGCGTTAGTAACTCGATGAATTCCAACGGAGGAACCTTGCTTAGCTGGCTTTACAAAAGTGAGATTACCTAATTTTTCTTCAATCCGGCTCCATGAATAATCAGCCCGGTTTTCTGGCGTAACTACTACATAAGGGGTGTTGCGAATACCAGCTTGACTAATAATCTTCTTAGTAAGATCCTTGTCAAAAGACATCGCACTAGCTGCAATATTTGAACCAACGTATGGCTTATTAAGGAGCTTAAAGAGGCCTTGAATTGTACCATCTTCACCTAAATTACCATGGATAACAGGGAAGAAGAAATCAATTTCCTTTTGTTCGTTTAAGGCCATAATTGGTGCTAATGGACTACTCATATCCATCTTTTGATATGCTTCTGCTACCACTTGGTCTTCAGGTTCACCATCAAAGATCTTTTGAGAATCCTCATTGCCTAATAGAATTCCATCCTTTGTAAACATAAAAAGACTTACATCATATTTTTCCTTATCAAGAGCATCATAGATATTATGTGCTGATCGCTTTGACACATCATGTTCAGAGGAGTTACCACCAAATAATAAAGCGATGTGTAATTTTTTGGTCATAATAAATACCACCTTAAATATTTTTATCTTAGCCGTTTTCCTAGAACCTTAAGTATAACATGAACTGGAAAGATCCGCCAATACTAAATAGGAGACTAAAATCAAGGTTCCCCTAATCCTAGTCTCCTATTTTTTATTTAACTTCAACAATCCAGTTTTTTTCCATATCGCTTGAATTTAATCCAGCCGGATCATCAATAATAGCTTCATTTATTTTGGTAATCTTACCATCAATAGGACTATCCACATCGGTAACTGCTTTTTCTGCTTCAACTGCAATAAATTTGTCAGCTTGTTTCAAAGTTGTCCCTACTGCTGGTACATCGATGAAACTTACTTCTCCTAACTCATCACGGCCTTCATCGTTTAAGCCGACACGCTTAGTACCATCTGCTTGCTCTTTTACCCAAAAATAATCTTTTGCCATTTTATAACCTCACTATCTAAATTCACGATTACTGCTAAACATATAAGAATGATGATGGTAACGCATCGACATTACCATTCCAATCCCAATCAAGTTACCAATTAATGAGGATCCCCCAGCACTAATAAATGGAAGCGGAATACCTGTTAATGGTAATAGACCGATGTTCATTCCAATATTTTCAAAAACGTGGAATAAAATCATCATGATAACTCCAGTTGAGATATAAGCATAGAATTCGTTCTTGGTATCGAATGTTACTCGAATCATTAAGTAGATCAGTAACAAGTAGATAAGGATTAATAAAACCCCACCAATGAACCCAAAATTCTCACCGATAACGGAAAAAATCATATCTGATTCACGAACCGGAACATAAACCTTTGAGTTATTAAAACCAGTTCCAGTAATACCACCCGAACCAACCGCTTTAATACTCTGCCATAACTGATACCCTTGGTTAGTTGTATCCTGTTCTGGATGAAGCCAGGTATCAACCCGATCAAACTGGTATGCTTGAAACCCAACATGTTCAAGTATTTGTCGCCCAACCGAACTAGTTACCATCGCTAAGGCTGAGCCCCCAACAACAACTAATATCGTAGCTGCTGGCGCCAAAATTCGCCAAGTAACTCCAGAAACTAAGACCATTCCACAGAAAATAGCGAAGAATACTAACCCAGTCCCAAAGTCATTTTGAAACTTCAGCGAAATTAAAATTGGTAATAGCCATAAGAACATCGTCCCAATTAATCGCCAATCTGAATCAACAGTATGCACACTATATCGGTTATTATGAGTCGTAATAACACGCCCCATCATTAAAATATAGGCAGGCTTCATTATTTCCGAAGGCTGAAACGTAAATGGTCCAATTGCAAACCAACTCTTAGCCCCGGTACTAGCATAATAGGCTCGACTATAAAAGACTAGGATTGCGAACATTAAAAATACACTTAGCCAGTATACAATTGGTGCTAATTTCCATAATTGTTCAGCATCAAATTGCATAATGACAATAATAAGGATTGTTCCAACCGCATACCAAACCAACTGGGTAATAACCTGTCGTGCTACACTAGTTTGCTGCCGATCATGAACTGCCGCTACATAGATTGAAGCAAGACCAATCAAGGCTAACAAAAGAACACAAAATATAATTCCCCAGTCAATCCGACTTTCTACATCATTTTGCGAACGTTGCATTACCAAACTCCTTTACAAAATATTAATCAAAGAGGATGGTTCACCAAACTAATGCTGGTGAAGATGATATTGTTGAAGGACTATTTCTAATCCCTCTTCTTGAGAACGAACATAAAATTCGCTCTGGTCACTTATCAGCATTGCTTTGAAACGTTCATTATCGGTTACAACTTCACCAATCAATCGGTCTCCAATAAAAATTTGTTGAACCGGTTGATTACGACGTTCAATATCTTTAACGCTGACTTCTACTTTTTTATCTTTCTTTGACACTTTTTCACCCTTAATAACTATTATTACCCCTGACGACGAAAAGTAAAATGATTAGGTACCGGATCATAGCCACCACGAGAAAACGGCTGACAACGAAGGAGCCGCCAACTTCCGAGCAACATCCCCTTTAAACCAAAGCGTTGTAAAGCTTCTAACATGTACTGTGAACATGAGGGGGTAAAGCGACATACGCGAAATGGTCGTTGGGCGGAAATGCCTTGTTGATACCAGCGTATAAGGTCACATAAAATCCTTACCATTTCAACTTACTTCTTTCGTTCAGTCTTTTGCATCCGTTCTAACATTTCACCAGCACCCTTAGCAACATTGTCTAATGGGTCTTGTGAAACAACAACCGGTACCTTTAGACGAGCACTGAATAATTGATCGACACCCTTTAACAAAGAAGTACCACCGGTTAACATTATTCCCCGGTCAATAATATCACTAGCTAACTCTGGTGGAATTGTTTCTAATACATTTACAGCGGCTGAAACAATTTGTTCAAGCGTATCGTGCAATGCTTCTTCAATTTCATTTTCATTAACCGTGATTTGCTTTGGCATTCCAGTAGCTACATCACGACCACGAACATCCATTGTTTCAGGATCATCAACCCGTAATGCAGTCCCGAGTTCCATTTTGATCTTTTCAGCAGTATGTTCACCAATTACTAGGCCGTGCTTATTCTTAATATAAGAAGCAATATCACTATTCATCTTATCACCGGCCATCCGAATTGACTGGCTTGAGACAATATCGCCTAATGAAAGAATGGCGATATCACTGGTACCACCACCCATATCAATGACCATGTTTCCACGAGGTTTAAAAATGTCTAATCCAGCACCAATTGCTGCTACTTTAGGCTCGTATTCAAGGTAAACTTTACCACCACCAGATTGTTCAGCGGCTTGAATAATTGCCTTTCGTTCAATCTCAGTAATATTCGTTGGTGCGCAGATCATGATGTTTGGCTTTGACATAAACCCTTTAACGCTTAGTTTACCAATAAAGTAGGAAAGCATTTCTTGAGTAACATCAAAATCAGAAATAACTCCATCCTTTAATGGACGAATAGCCCGAATGTTACTAGGAGTACGTCCAACCATTCGGTATGCTTCTGAACCAACAGCCAATACTTTATTGGTTTTTGTATCAACCGCCACAACTGACGGTTCATTTAGAACAATACCCTTGCCTTGAACATAAATCAAAACATTGGCAGTTCCCAAATCAATTCCAATATCCTTTGCCATTAATTTCTTCTCCTTTTAGCTAGTTAAGTTTTAACACTAAACTCGTTAATATCGTTCGTAATTATACCACAAAATAGGGATACAGATAGACGTCGCTTACGAATCTTTAATCTTGATTTGTTTTATTCTTAGAAGGCTTTACCGCCAATTTAATTTTATCCTCGACATCAATTCGATCAATCTTGGCCCCTAATTGTTGTAACTTTTGGTGAAGATGGTAATATCCCCGATCAATATATTTTAGGTTACGAACCTGGGTAATTCCATCAGCAACTAACCCGGCCAATACTAAAGCAGCCCCCGCTCGTAAATCAGAGGCAGCTACTTCAGCGCCACTAAAACGCGTGGGACCATTTAAAACCGCAACTGGACCATTAATTTGAAAATCGGCGTTCATTCGTCGTAATTCTTCTAAATGCATAAAACGCTTCTCAAAAATCGTCTCATCTAGGGTACTGGTCCCATTTGCCAAAAGCTGGAGAACGGACATTTGTGGTTGAAGATCAGTAGGAAATCCTGGGTATGGAAGAGTCTTAATATTCGTGGGAATTAGAACAGAAGTCCCAAGAACACGGATCCCGTCTTCTTGAACGATGACTGTCACCCCCATTTCCTCCAATTTAGCAATTAGTGAGGTGTTATGCTCAGCGATTGCTCCTTCAACCACTACATCACCATTAGTAATGGCTGTCGCAATCATAAATGTTCCTGCCTCAATTCTATCTGGCATTACTGTATGTTCACAACCATGAAGGAAATTAACCCCTTGAATCCGGATAATGTCTGTTCCAGCACCATGAACACGTGCACCCATTTTATTCAACATATTTGCTAAATCAACAATTTCAGGCTCACTGGCGGCATTTTCAATTGTTGTAATTCCCTGCGCAAGGGTTGCTGCCATCATCAGATTTTGTGTTGCACCGACACTAGGAAAATCTAGATAAATATGATCACCAATTAAGTGTTCAGCCCGTGCTTCTAAGTATCCATCGTGTTGCTCAATAACCGCTCCTAATTGACGTAATCCCTTAAGATGTAAATCAATTGGCCGCGAACCAATCGCACATCCACCAGGAAGCGCAATTTGCGCATGACCTGTCCGAGCTAGCAAGGGGCCTAAGACTACCATCGATGCCCGCATCCGGCTAACATATTCTAATGGTGCTTCAGATAATACAGGGTCAGCTGCATCAATTGTTAAAACATGCTTATTTTTATCAAAATCTACTTTTATATTTAAGAACCGTAATAACTGATTCATTGTCGTTACATCCGATAAAATGGGAACATTTGATAATTTAATGTTTCCACTAGAAGCCAAAATAGATGCCGCTTGAATTGGTAAGACTGCATTTTTTGCTCCTTCAACTTTAACTCGACCGGTTAACCTCTGACCGCCCTTAACAACAATTTTTTCCATAAGATCCTCCAGTAAATACTATCGAATTAAATATGTCAAATTACCAATTGCACTTAGGATATTTAAGAAAAATGTCGCACATAAATATCCTAGTCCAGTAGCCATCAAAACAATAAGTAGAGGCAATGTACGTGGTGGTCGGTTAAAAAAATGCTCAAAATGTATCCCTTGAATAGCAAAAAACGCTAACCAGACAAATGCCAGTTGCACTATTATTTCTATTAGCGCTCGTAATCCTGTAATTTGCAATCGATCACCCTCTTTTAAACTAAATTCAATCATATCATATCACATGATTAAATTATTAATTCGTAAAAAAGCTTAATGATCTTTTAACCGAAAAGGAAATGAGACTAAATTGCTTGCGAGTTTTTAGTCCCACCCCGTAAAGATAGTTAGGCAGCTACTGCGTTTTAGCAGTTTACACTTTAAAATAATAAAGAGGTTGGATTATTTTCTCCAACCTCTTTTTGATATTATACCTTAGATATTGCGTTGCTTAGAAGCAGCATTCAAACGGTTAATTGCACGCTTGAGGTGAACTTCTGCACGTGATAAATCGCTCTGGTTATGCTTCTTCTTTGCTTCTTCGATTGCAGACTCAGAACGCTTTTTAGCTCTCTGTGCCCGCTCAACGTCAATTGCTTCAGGCATTTCAGCACTATCAGCTGCGATTATAGCATTTTGACCATCAAATTGAATGATCCCACCGTTAACCGCCGCAACTTCATCAGTGCCTTCAGAATGTTTAATTCGAACTGTACTGATTTCAAGTGCAGCAATTAATGGTACGTGGTTAGCCATGATTCCCATTTGTCCACCAGCAGTGTTCATAACGAGCATAGTAACCTTATCATTATCATAGACGGTGCCATCTGGAGTAATAATAGTGACCTTAAAAGTATTTTCAGCCATAATTATCCCTCCTAGTCTTCTGAGCTATCTTCGTCAGTCTCAGCCTTCATTTTCTTTGCCTTTTCAACAACGTCTTCAATTGGTCCAACTAACCGGAAAGCTTCTTCTGGAAGATCATCATACTTACCAGCAAGAATTTCCTTAAAGCCTTTAATTGTTTCCTTTAATGGAACATATTTACCAGGTAAACCTGTAAATTGGGAAGCAACACTAAAGCTTTGGGAAAGGAAGTTTTGAATCCGCCGTGCACGAGCAACGATTGTCTTTTCTTCGTCAGATAATTCATCCATACCTAAAATAGAGATGATATCTTGAAGTTCATGGTATCGTTGAAGAACGTGTTGAACCTGTGTAGCAACTTCATAGTGTTCTTTACCAACAATTTCTGGAGTAAGAGCAGTAGAAGTTGAAGCTAATGGATCAACGGCTGGATAAATACCGATTTGGGTTAATCGACGTTCCAAGTTAGTAGTTGCATCCAAGTGGGCAAATGTTGTAGCTGGTGCAGGGTCGGTATAGTCATCAGCTGGAACATAAACGGCTTGAATAGACGTAATAGATCCCTTCTTAGTTGAAGTAATCCGTTCCTGTAACTGACCCATTTCAGTAGCTAATGTTGGCTGGTAACCAACGGCAGAAGGAATCCGACCCAAGAGGGCAGAAACTTCTGAACCAGCTTGTGTAAACCGGAAGATGTTATCGATAAAGAGCAAAACATCTTGTCCCTTTACATCACGGAAGTATTCCGCAATTGTTAAACCGGTTAAGGCAACCCGCATACGGGCACCAGGTGGTTCGTTCATCTGACCATAAACCATGGCCGTCTTTTCAAGAACTCCAGAGGCCTTCATTTCATAGTACATGTCATTACCTTCACGGGTACGTTCACCAACCCCTGTGAAGACAGAAATACCATTATGACCTTGAGCAATGTTATGAATCAATTCCTGAATCAAAACGGTTTTACCAACACCGGCACCACCGAATAGACCAATCTTACCACCACGAACATATGGAGCTAGTAAATCAATAACCTTGATCCCAGTTTCCAAAATTTCGGTAGCATTGTTTAAGTCATCATACTTTGGTGCATCGCGGTGAATAGGCATCCGCTTTGCATCAGGACCAAATTTCGGTCCGTTGTCAACAGGTTCCCCTAAGACGTTAAATACTCGTCCCAGAGTATCATCACCAACTGGTACACTAATTGATGCGCCAGTGTTTTCAACTTCCATACCACGTTGAAGACCATCAGTACCGTCCATGGCAATTGTTCGAACAACACCATCACCTAATTCCAAGGCAACTTCAGTTGTTAAAGTCTTACCATCGCTTTCCTTAATCTTCAAAGCGTCATTAATTTCGGGAAGTTTTTCGTCTAAGGGAAATTCAACATCAACAACTGGTCCGATAACTTGTAAAACTTTACCAGAACTCATGTTGTTTCCTCCTACGTTAGAAAAAATTATTCTTGAGCAGTCATACCACCAGTAATTTCTGTAATTTCAGTGGTAATTGCTGCTTGCCGTGCTCGGTTATATTGCAATTCGAGAGTAGAGATAATGTCATCAGCATTATCTGTAGCTGAACGCATTGCATTCGCACTTGAAGAGTGTTCTGATGTCTTGGCATCAAGAATCGCTCCGTAAATCAAACTTTCTGCATATTGGGCAACCAATGCAGAAATGATTTCTGTATCTGACGGTTCAAATTCATACTCGGCAGAAACGTGCGCAGTACTTACATCAGAATTATTTAATTCTGTATTTTCTTGTGCTTCATTTTCGTCATTGAGTAATGACTTTTCAGTGATTGGGAGTACATCGTGAACAATAACATTTGATATAATCCGGTTAACGTAATGACTGTAAACCATATACATTTCATCAAATACTTGATCACTGTACATTTGAACAGCGGTCTTCACAATACTGTGAACTTCACGATAGGTAGGAACATCGCTAACGCCTGAATATTCGTAAACGACATTCATTCCCCTCTTCTTAAAGAATTCTGTCCCTGTTTTACCGACCGTCAGAAATACTGTGTTGTCTTTATCAAGATTGTGCTTAGCCATCATATCTAACGTTTGCTTGATAATGTTACTGTTGTAACTACCAACCAAACCTCGGTCAGACGTAATCACAAGCACCCCAGTCTTTTTAACTGCGCGCTTTTTAAACAGTGCAGCGTAAACATCATCTTGCGAAGCTGCAGATGTTGCGCTGTGAGATTTAACCAGATCAGACAACATTTGCTTAACCTTCTCAGCATATACTTCGTAGGTCTGAGTGTGGTGTTGAATTTGATTCAGTTTTGCGGTTGAAACCATTTGCATCGCCGAAGTAATCTGACGCGTACTCTTAGTGGAATCAATCTTATGTTTAACTGCAGCGAGTGAAGCTGGCACTAAATCTCACCGTCCTTTCGACTAATCATCATTAACTATTTTTCTTCAGCGGCTTGCTTTTTAGTTCCTTGAAATGTTTCAGAGAACTTAGCAACAGCATTTTGCAAGTCATCGCCTTCTGGTAGCTTACCAGTCTTCTTGATGGTGTCGTAGAGGTCTTGGTGGTTAGCATGCATGTAAGCAGCCAATTCACTTTCGTAACGTTGAACATCTTCAATTTCGACTTTATCGATAAAACCACGTGAAAGAGCAAATAATGTTACAACTTGTTCTTCTACTGGTAGCGGATCATGTAATCCCTGCTTTAAGACTTCCATAGTCCGTTGACCACGAGCCAATTTAGCTTGCGTAGCTGCATCAAGGTCGGAACCGAATTGAGCAAAGGATGCTAATTCGTTGTATGAAGCAATATCCAAACGCAAAGTACCAGCAACTTTCTTCATTGCTTTGATCTGAGCGTCACCACCAACACGAGAAACTGAAGTACCAGCATCGATAGCTGGACGTTGACCTGCATAGAATTCATCTGAATCTAAGAAGATCTGACCATCAGTAATAGAAATAACGTTAGTAGGAATATATGCAGAAACATCACCAGCTTGCGTCTGAATGATTGGTAAGGCGGTCATTGAACCACCACCAAGATCATCAGACAAACGAGCAGCACGTTCTAGCAACCGTGAGTGAGTATAGAAAATATCACCAGGGTAAGCTTCACGACCAGGAGGACGACGAAGAATTAATGAAAGTTCACGGTATGCATCCGCTTGTTTTGATAAATCATCATAAACAATAAGAACATCTTTACCGTTGAACATAAATTCTTCACCCATCGCAGCCCCTGCATATGGCGCAATGTATAACATTGGAGCAGGATTTGAAGCACTAGCTGAAACAACAATTGTGTAATCTAATGCTCCATACTTACGAAGGGTTTCAACACTAGCCCGAACAGTTGATTCCTTTTGACCAATAGCAACGTAAATACAAATTACGTCTTGGTTCTTCTGGTTAATAATAGTGTCTAACGCAATGGCAGTTTTACCTGTCTTACGGTCACCAATAATCAATTCACGCTGACCACGTCCAATTGGAACTAAGGCATCAATAACCTTAATACCAGTTTGAAGTGGTACACTAACACTCTTACGCTCCATAACACCTGGAGCTTTACGTTCAATTGGACGAGTTTTATCTGTCTTAATCTCACCAAGACCGTCAATTGGACGACCTAATGAGTCAACAACTCGTCCTAATAATGCATCGCCAACGGGTACTTCCATGATTCGACCCGTCCGCTTAACGGTGTCTCCTTCACGAATGCCTGTGTAATCCCCTAAAATAACAATACCTACATCATTACTTTCGAGGTTTTGAGCCATTCCGTAGACCCCGTTACTAAATTCGAGCAACTCACCAGCCATAGCATTATCTAAGCCATCGGCACGAGCAACTCCATCACCAACATAGGTAACAGTACCGGTTTCTTCGACAGATACTTTGTCTTGGTAGTTGGCGAGTTGTTTTTTGATGAGTGAACTGATTTCCTCAGTTTTAATGCTCATAAAGGTCTCACCTCTTTGAAAAAAGATATATTTATCTAACTAGTAAACGACGAATTTGCTTAATCTTTGAGCTGAGACTACCATCTAATGTCTTATTATCAACATGGACAATAACCCCACCTAAAATTTCTGGATCAACATGTTCTGTTAAGGTAACTTCATTAGCACCAAAACGTTTTGCAAGATTAGCCTTTAGTTGATCCTCTTGTTGTTTATCGAGTTGGATCGCTGTGGTAACGTCAGCATGCATCCGCTTCATTTTACGGTCATACCGCCGTTCAAACTCATCAATAATTGCGACCATGCAGTCAATACGGCCGTAATCGAAAACCATTTGAATTAAGTTAGCAACGTACTTTGAAGCACCTTGCTGTAAATCTTTAATCAATGATTTCTTTTCATCAAGTGACAGTTGAACTCCCGCAAGTGCGGCGTCCAATCCCTCGTTGTCCTCAAAGACTTGGCGTAAAGCAATCAATTCTTGATAAGTTTGATCGAGTTCGTTATCAGCATCGACCAATTCAAACAGTGCTTTCGCATAGCGATCAGCAACTGTCTTCTTATCAAGACTCATGTTCTACCAACCCTTCGATATAGGAATCGATCAATTCTTTTTGATCGTCTGCCTTTAATTCTTTTTGGATGAGTTTGGAAGCAATCTCAATAGATAAGTTTGCAACGTCATCCTTAGCACTGTTTAATGCATCGCGACGTGCTTGCTCAGCATCTTTTTGTGCTTGTTGCTTGAGAGCTTGGGCATCTTTTTGCGCTGTTTCAACAATCTGTGCTCGCTGAGTTTCCCCAGACTTTTTAGCATTACTTACAATCTCAGCAGCTTCTTGCCGTGAGCTTTGTAACTCAGCTTGTCGCTTTGCAGCCATCTTTTCAGCACTTTCACGTGAACGAGCAGCATTATCAATGTCATTAGCAATCTTATCTGCACGTTTCTTCATCATATCTGTTACCGGTTTCCAAGCAAAATGCTTAACTAATAGCATTAAGATGATAAAAGTAACGATGTAGAATACCAAGTCACCAATGTATAAACTGTTTGATTCAGCTAACACACTGTTTACAAACATCTATTGACACCTCCTTATCTTAAAATAAAAAACTTAAAATAATTACTTGTTCATAACAAGGAAGCCAATAACGATGGCAATAATAGGCATGGCTTCAATCAAACCAACACCAATAAACATCGTTGCTTGTAATCTACTTTGTAATTCTGGTTGACGTGCGATACTGTCAACTGTGTGTCCGATTAAGATACCGTCACCGATACCACCACCGATAGCGGCACCCATAGCCGCGAGTCCTGCAGCAATTGCTCCTAATGCCATTTTAAAATTCCTCCTTAGGGATTATTATTCGGAAATCTTCCGAGAAATATAAACCGTCGTTAATGTTACAAAGACATATGCCTGAATCGAACCGATAAATACGGAGAATCCTTGCCATGCTAGTTCCAAGAACAACCCTGGAATAATAGTTAGGATTCCATGTGAGAATGCCATATTAGCAATCAAACTCATTAAAAGTTCACCGGCAAAAATGTTACCAAAAATACGGAGACCAAGAGTTAAGAAGTTAGCAAAGTCTTCGATAATGTTAACAGGAAGCATTAAAGTAAATGGTTTAGTGTACCCTTTCAGGTATCCACCAAGGCCATTATGTGCTACTCCAGCAGCGAATGCTAATACCATTACCATTAAAGAAAGTGTTAACGTAACAACTGGATCTGCCGTTGGACTTCTAAGCACCTCAGCTCCGTTCCAATGGAATTGGAAAATTAAACCGAATTGGTTTGCAAAGAAGATGAAAACAAACAAAACAAAGGCAAAGAAACTATAGTGACCTTGTTCGGATGCTGGCATCTGGCTTCGCACAATTCCATTAGTGAAGTCAACTAGCCACTCAAATACATTTTGTGCACCAGTAGGCTTCATTTGGATCTTTCGTGACATCCCGTAAAGAGTGAAGAACACGATTGCGTAGATAATCAGTCCAGAAACAATGTTCGTAGTATTGAACGTAAGTCCGAAAAGCTTAAAAGTTAAAGCATCACCGCCCATTCATATTCCACCTCTTTCCTTATAACAATAATTTGGCTTGTAAATTGGATGAACGTTGCAAATAAAACGAACTACCCCAAGTTACGAATGTTAATATATCATTAATTTCGTTAAAATTCAAAAAAAATTAGGTTTATATATACCTACTAATCAATTGATAAGAGTGTAAAGAAAACGTTTTCTTAGACTTGATAAACTTTTTCTTACAATCTGTTTTTTCCACGACCTCTTAATTTTTTGTTTTGTTATCATACGAAAAAAGCAGAGTAAGAGGTCGGATGCCTTTTCTTACTCTGCTTAAAAATTCAAACTACATTTCACTTTTGGCTTTTTGTGGAAGGATTAAATTCATTATTATCCCGAGGACAGCTGCAACAGCTAATCCAGAGAATTGATATTTTCCTAATTGAAGATAGGCATTTCCAATCCCAATTACTAAAATAACCGATGAAATCATCAAATTTCTTTTTTCATTAAAGTCAATTTTGTTTTCAATCATTACGCGCAATCCGCTAGAAGCAATCACACCAAATAGTAGGAATGAAATCCCACCGATAACTGGTGAAGGAATAGATTCAATTAAGGCGCTTAATTTACCAATAAAGCTAAAGAAGATGGCAAATACAGCTGCTCCAGCAATAACGTAAACTGAATGGACACGCGTAATTGCCATTACCCCAATATTTTCACCATAACTAGTTACGGGAGGGCCGCCAACGAAACCAGCAATAATCGAAGCCGTCCCATCTCCCGCAAGCGTATGGTTCAATCCTGGTTCCTTGAAGTAATTTCGCTCAGTCAACTCGTTTAGAACCATAATATGACCTAAGTGTTCTGTCATGGTAACAAAAGCGATTGGGGCCATACTCAAAATCGCACCCCAGTATAATTGGGGATGATAATCAACAAATGGAATCTGAAAGTCTGGCAAACTAAACCAATGTGCATGCGCAACTGGAGAAAAATCCACAATGCCAAATAAGACCGCAATAATATAACCAGCGACAATCCCCATCAAAATCGGAATTAAACCGAGGAATCCTTTAAAATACATATTGAAGATAACTGTTATTGCCATCGTAAGCATTGCGACCGCAAAAAAGCGCAAATCATAATGGCCAGTAGCCGAATTGATGGTAGCATCTTTAGCGGCAGTTCCTGCTAATGACAATCCGATTACAACAACAATCGGACCGACAACAATTGGTGGCAAAATGCGGTCAATCCATTGCGAGCCAACCAACGTTACAATTGCTGATACGATCAAATATACGCACCCAACTGCAATGGTCCCCTGTGCAATACCCGGATAACCAGTAGTTTTCATTAAGGCCATCATCGGGACCACAAATGAGAAACTAGATCCCATATAAGCCGGAATCTTATGCTTAGTAATGAGTAAGTACATCAGGGTTCCTACTCCCGAACTAAATAAAGCAATTCCTGGATTTAATCCTACCAAAATTGGGACCAAGACAGTGGAGCCAAACATAGAAAACATATGTTGCAAAGATAAGCCAAACCACTGCCAGGGAGCTGGTCGTTCATCTACATCTAAAACAACATTATCACGGTGCGCCATATAAATCCTCCTAAAGAAAAAACGACCTTGGAATTCCTGCTCCAAAGTCGTCTCTTCCCTACTCAATCCAAATCTATGGAAAGAGCATTGAAATTTATCCGCACCTTTGAAGTCTCACAGGACTCCGATTAAAGGTCTATTTATAAGTTATTCGTATGTTACTTTGTTTTAGGGTAATTGTCAACAACAGATTTACGACGCTTTGTCATCACCCAAGCGGTCATAGGAACAGTGATCAGCACCCCGATGAAAGAGATCAGAATTTCAATCATTTCTGCCACAAAAATTTTGTTATTCATAATTGTACCAAAGGAATAATGGAGACCTAAGAACCAAATAAATAGTGCTAAGAATCCTCCAAAGAAGCCAAAGAAAAGCGTATTAAATGTTGTTCCAATAATCTGTTGCCCAATTGCCATCCCGCTATGAATTAATTGACGATTAGTTCTTTCAGGATGATTCTCAAGGATTTCGGTAAGGCCAGAGGAGATCGCCATCGCCGCTTCTGCAATTGCTCCGAGTGAACTCAAAATAGTAGTAGTAACAGAAACTTTGAAATAACTAATTCCAATTAAAATTGACATCCCTTCTAACTCATCACTATCTTCTGTTCCAAAGCCCTGCACCATTGCCCAGTGCTCGACAATAAAGATCAGCACTAAAATTAAGCATAGCACGATGAGTGAAGCATAAAATGCCGTCACGGTTGTCCGCAAATCATCTTCCCCCATGAAAATAGTTATTGCCAAAATTGTAATCCCAATATTTACCGTTACAAATAACGGGGGAACATGAAACGCGACTAAAATAATTGCAAAATATAAAAAGCCAAAATTAAGAAGCAAGCTTAAAAAAGCTGTCCAGCCCTGTTTTCCTCCCACAAGGACCATCAAAATTAGCAATACTAAGCCAAGACCCGTAATTGTCGTCATCTTTGCACCTTCTTCCCTAATAATAATGCCCCAAATAGACTGACAAGGGGAACTGAAAGGACAATTCCAATCCCACTGATCAGGCTCTGAATAGTCCCTAAGCTCATATTCATTGCATAGGTATATCCCCACGAGTTACCGTTTTTGATATACAAAAGACTACCAGTAAAGGTATCCACCATAAAAATTAAAAACAAAACATTTATTAACGGTCCCATAATTGATTTACCAACATTGCGGCCAGAGATAAATAACTGTTTGCGGGTAACAGCTGGATTTAACTGCTTTAACTCAAAAAGTGTGGCAATAATGTCGCTTGATTCATCCATTACCGCTCCTAAAGACCCTAACAATGTTTCAGCTAAGAAAAGCGGTCGAGGAACTTGCGTAACATATTCCATTGATTCATAGTAAATCCCCCGTTCATGCGTCCACATAAATACAAGCATACTTACTCCCAAGGCAACAAATGTTCCAATAACTGTTGCCGCAAAAGTCGCCAGCATCCTTTTACTAAAACCAAGAACTAATAATAAGCTAATAAACGTAAAAATTATGGCAAGAACGCTAAAAAGCAGCATGATATGCTGACCATTTTGCTTTAAGTCGATCCCAATTGCAATTATAAACAAAAGAGCATTAATTACTACGCTTAAGAATGCAAACATCCCTGAACGCCCCATAAGGAGAAGCAGCATCAAGACAACAAGCCAAAGTAAAAAGACAATTACTGTGTCTCGCTTATAACCGTTAACATTGGCGGTCAGTTTTCCGCCTCGTTTGCGAAGCTGGGTTAAAAATACTTCATTCCCTACCCGATAACGTTGATCCATCGGTTGTGAATCGCTATATGTATTTTGGACTGTTAATTTTTGCCTGCGATATTTGCCATTCATTAGTTTTACTTGGAGTTGTTGATTATATTGATGGTCAACATTATCAAACTGGTCTTTTACTCTTTGTTTACTCATCGTTTTTTCGCTGATTACTTTAGCAATTGGTTGTTGATAAAACTGTTCATTATGGCTGGTAAATAAGAGAGCACCAATTCCAACAACCATTAAAAAAATTAACAACCAGATTCTTTGCTTTGTCCAGTATTGCTTAATCACAACTTTACATCCCCTTAGTACAGCAAAACTATTGCCATTTTACTCTTAACAAGAGATAAAAAAAGGATTTAAGAAAAATCTTTACTTTTCCTAAATCCTTTTTAGTTTACTACCAACCAATCTTGAACTAACTTTTTCACACCGGTCATTGAATCACAAGTTGTAACAGCCTGTTGGTAGAGTTTCTGACATTTTTTGCTGTCTAATTGCTTCATCATTGAACGTGTCCGTAAAATAGAACTGGCACTCATCGAATAGACATCCAATCCCATCCCGATTAATAGTGGCAATGCATAACGATCTCCTGCCATCTCTCCACACATCGCTACCGTTGTATCATGAGCATGCCCAGCATCGATAATGCGCTTAATTAATTTTAAAAAAGTTGGATTTAGCGGCTGGTAAAGGTACGAAACTGAATCATTACCACGGTCAGCCGCAAAACAATATTGGATTAAGTCATTAGTTCCAATGCTAAAGAAATCAACTTCTGCAGCTAAGCGATCAGCATTTAACGCGGCTAATGGAACTTCAATCATTATCCCAAGATGGATATCGCGGCCAATTTCTGGATGATCAACAGCTAATTTCTGCTGCTCCTCATAATAGATTTTCTTAGCTGCTCGTAATTCTTCAAGCGTGGTAATCATTGGAAACATAATATTAATCTTCCCAAACTCGGATGCTCGGAGTAAAGCCCGCAACTGAGTCCTAAACATTTCTGGTCGATCAAGAGCAATCCGAATAGCCCGGTACCCAAGGAATGGATTCATTTCTTTGGGTAAGGGCATAAATTGAAGTGGTTTATCTCCACCGATATCTAAGGTCCGAACCACTAACCGTTTCCCATTTAACTGTTCAACAGCTCGGCGATAAGCATTAAACTGCTCTTCTTCGGTTGGGAGGTGGTCACTTTTCATATAAAGAAATTCAGTTCGAAATAGGCCAACACCATCAGCACCATTTTCTATTGCTGACGAAATATCCACTGAAGAACCAATATTAGCTGAAATCTTGTACCGTTGACCATCGGCGGTTACTGAGGGCTGGTCAATCATTTTTTTCCATTGCTGACGGACATTCATAAACTTATCAGTAATTTTTTGATATTGTTTAACATCATTTGTTGATGGTTCAACAATTGCACTGCCTTCAAAGCCGTCAACAATTACTCGTTGGCCATTCTGCACCTTTTTGGTTATGTCGTTACACCCAACAATTGCTGGAATCTGTAAAGAACGAGCCATAATCGCTGCGTGACTAGTCCGCCCACCCAAATCAGTAATAATTCCCTTAACAAAGCGGCCATCCATCTGTGAAGTATCGGCCGGACCAATCGAATGGGCGACTACAATGACAGGGTGATCTAATTCACGTAAATTAGGGAGCTTCTTCCCTTCTAACTCTGCTAAAACCTGGTCTTGAATATTTTGAAAATCAGATGCCCGCTCTTGCATATATTCATTTCCAGTCATCGCCTGAAGGGTTTTGATCATCTTAGTAATTACTTCTGCAAAAGCCGATTCTGCATTTAAGCGTTGATTGGTGATCCGGTTTTCAACTTGTTTAATCATTTCAGGATCATTTAAGATTACAATGTGGGTATCAAAAATTGCCAAATTTTCTGCATTAAGTTTATTAACAAGCTTCTTTTTGGTTTCCTTTAGTTTCTGAATGATCTTCTCAAAAGCATAGTGTAATCTCGCTTTTTCACTATCGGGGTCACTAATATGATATTTTTCAAAACTAAGATTAGGCTTCGTCAATAAGTAAGCAGGTGCAATTCCCACTCCATCACTGGCTGCAATTCCATTAATTTGGGTCTCCATTAATCAATTCCCCTTTTCTGGTATAGTACCTATTATAAGCGAAAGCCTTTTCAACACAAACAAAAAAATAAAAGCAAAATTTGCGAAAGCTAAAAAGCTTTCTACAGATCATGCTTTTAATTCTTAATTATCTACTTAGTACCAAAAAGACGGTCACCAGCATCGCCTAACCCAGGAACAATATATCCATCTTTATTAAGATGATCATCAAGTCCTGCTGTATAAATATCAACATCTGGATAAGCGTCGCGCACAGCCTTAACTCCTTCAGGGGCTGCAACTAAGCAAGCAAATTTCATGTTCTTTTCTGAGCAACCGCGCTTCTTTAAGGCTTCGATTGCCATCATTGCTGAACCACCAGTTGCCAGCATTGGGTCAACGATGAATAATTGCCGTTCTGTAATATCATTAGGTAACTTAACAAAGTATTCATGTGGCTTTAAGGTTTCTTCATCCCGGTACATTCCGATAAAACCAATTTTAGCTGCGGGGATAAGGTCCGTCATCCCATCAACCATTCCGATTCCGGCCCGAAGAATTGGAATAATCGCCACCTTTTTACCAGCCAATTCTTTCTGGGTCGTTTTAGCAATTGGCGTTTCAATTTCAACATCCTTTAATGGCATGTCGCGTGCAACTTCATAAGCCATTAGAGTTGAAATTTCTTTGACAGTTTCCCGGAAAAACTTTGTCCCAACATTTTTATCCCGAATCATTGTTAGCTTGTGCTGAATCAATGGATGATCTAACACTTCAAATTTACCCATGCCTATATACACTCCTTTGAATTTCTTCACTATTCTACCAAAAAAATCAAGTCATGACAAAGGATCTTAACAACTTTTTATGTTCTAATTTTTTAGTTAAGCGGATAATTTGTGGTTAGTTCGTGTACCCCTTTTGCGACCTCTTGTAGACACTCTTCATCGGTGGGATTAGTTAAAGCTGTACTGATTAATTCCGCAACTTTTTGCGCATCCTCTTCCTTAAATCCGCGGCTAGTAATAGCAGGAGTCCCAATCCGCAAACCACTTGTAATAAATGGACTTCGTGGGTCATTCGGAATGGCCTCCTTATTGGTTGTAATGTGGACACGGTCAAGGAGATTTTGCGCATCTTTTCCTGTTAAACCAGTCTTAGTAAGATCCAGAACGAGAAGATGATTTTCAGTTTTTCCTGAAACCATCCTAATTTGTTTACTAGTATTAAATACTTTTTCCATTGCTTGAGCATTTTTTACAACTTGTTGGATATATTCCGTATATTCTGGTTGCAAATCTTCATAAAATGCTTGAGCTTTCCCCGCAATTACATGTTCCAGTGGTCCGCCTTGGATCCCAGGGAAAACTGCTGAATTAATTTTCCGTCCTAATTTAGTCGATTTAGAGAGGATCATTCCTCCCCGTGGGCCCCGAAGAGTTTTATGAGTAGTAGTAGTAACGACATCAGCAATTGGAAGTGGACTTGGATGGACACCAGTTGCTACTAGTCCGGCAATATGGGCCATATCAACCATCAAGTAAGCCCCAACTTCATCAGCAATCTTCCGAAATGCCTGCCAATCAATAATTCGACTATAGGCAGAAGCACCCGCAATGATTAATTGTGGCTTTACTTTTTTAGCTAAAGCCATAATTTCATCATAATCAAGCTCTTCAGTATCTGGATTTAGGCCATAGCCATACGTCTTATATAGTTTTCCGCTAAAATTGACCGTTGCTCCGTGAGTTAGGTGCCCACCAGCATCCATCCCCATCCCTAAAATCACATCTCCGGGCTTGAGAAGTGCTTGATAAACTGCCATATTAGCTTGTGATCCGGAATGAGGTTGAACATTAACATATGCTGCATTGAATAACTTTTTAGCATAATCAATTGCTAATTGTTCAACTTGATCTATAAACTCACAACCACCGTAATACCGCTTATTAGGATATCCTTCAGCATACTTATTTGTTAGAACTGACCCTTGAGCTTCACGAACAGCATCTGAAACAATATTCTCGGAGGCAATGAGCTCAATCGTATCTTGCTGGCGTTGTTCTTCATTTTCAATGGCTGCCCATAATTGGGGTGATTTTTTACCATAGTTCATTTACAACATCTCCTCTGGTTATAAATAAAGAGGCTGGGAATCCTACTCAGTCTCTTTATTATTTTATTGAGATTTTAATTAGGGAGTGGTACCTCTTCCACTACGTTCCCTTATTATTTTACCGCATTCCTATCAAAGTGCATACCACCAGCCGACTTATTTAACCGATTCATGTATGCGCCCCCTAAATCATGAGCTGGAAATGCTTGAGTGACAATCGCTTTAACATTAGGTTGGTCATCAAATTGCCGTAAGCCATCAAATAGACGAGCACTGGCATCTTGAACATTTTTTCCTAATGAAAATTGAATAGCATTCATCGGCAATACTTCTTGTTGGAGAACCTTTTCTTCAGCCATCATCCCAACGTCAAATGGCTGTTGTCGTATCCATTCAACAACTTTATCCCAATCAGTATCTTCATCAACAATATATACTTGGGCCTTAGGTGCATAGTGCTTGTATTTCATTCCGGGTGCTTTAGGAGTTTCATTTTTGCCTACTTTATGATGATTAAGTTCAATGGATCCAATCACTTTTTCAATGTCCTTCTTCGTAACAGCACCGGGACGTAAAATTACAGGGTGGTCTGTTGACATATCAAGGACAGTGGATTCAACTCCTACCCGTGTCGGACCATTATCCACAATTCCAGAGATCTTACCATGCAAGTCATGATAAACGTGTTGGGCAGTAGTCGGGCTTGGTTTCCCAGAAGTATTAGCAGATGGTCCCACCATCGGAACACCAGCTTCTTCAATTAAGTCAAGGGTTGGTTGACAGTCGGGGTAACGAAAGGCGACAGTTTTCAAACCACCTGTGACGGTTTTTGAAAGTGCGCCCTTCTTAATCTTCAAGATAATAGTTAAAGAACCAGGCCAAAATGCATCCATCAACTTTCGGGCATTATCAGGAATCTCGGCAGCATACTTTTTAACCATTGCGATGGAGTTAACATGAACAATCAATGGATTATCACTTGGCCGCCCTTTTGCTAAATAAACATTCTTAACGGCTTTTTCATTGGTCGCATCAGCCCCTAATCCATAAACAGTTTCGGTTGGAAAAGCCACTAATTCACCGCGCTTAATCGCAGCTGCTGCTTGGGCAATCTCACCATGTCGAAAAATCTTCGTATCCATTCTTACTATCTTCCTCCTACGTTTGAAAAATCCCATGCGTGTATCATCCTCATTTTTCCTGCCACATCATGTCGTGGGCATATCTGTGCGTGTTCATCGGTTTGATGTAGTAATTCTTGAATTGACTCCTCTTGATCATAACCAGTTTCGCCAAATATTTGACCAGTTGTAGTTAGGTATTGCCCTGCTTGCTTAAATAAGCGATGATAGAATCCTAACCCATGTTCACTAGCAAATAGGGCTAGGGCTGGTTCGTTTTCAAGGACCGCTTGATCAATTTCACCAGTATCGTCTGGGTCAATATAAGGCGGATTAGTCACAATTAAATCATATTGCTGATCAATATTTTCAAATAAATCGCTTTTAATTAACGGCAACTCCAAGTTAAACTTAGCCATATTTTCCTGAGCAATAGCAAGCGCAGCGGGTGAAATATCACTTAAACTTACATGCCAATTTGGCCGTTCAAGTGCAAGGGTAATGCCTATCACTCCACTCCCCGTTCCTAAATCAAGGACTCTTAATGGGCGTGATGGCATTTCTTGCAACACCCAATCGATTAACTCTGCTGTCTCAGCTTCTGGAATCAAAACATTTTTATTAACTTTAAAAGTTCGTCCATAAAATGGGGCCTGCCCAACAATATATTGAGCAGGCTCATGATTAAGCAATCTTGTTATGGCATCCTTCCACCAGTCTACTTCGTCAGCTGGCATCTCATCACGATTATGCAAAAGTAAGTGAGTCGCATCCCAACCATGTGATTGCTGAAGTAAAAACTGAGGGGCACTTGGGTCAATATTTGTTCCTTGTAATTGTTCTTTCGCCCATCGCTGAGCCATAAAGTAGTTGGTCGGTACGAAACTACTCATTTCGTAATTGCTCCAACTTTTGCGTTTGGTCGGCAACAATCAATGCTTCAATAATTTCATCGAGGTCACCAGCCATAATCTTATCAAGCTTATTTAATGTTAATCCAATACGGTGATCTGTTACCCGGTTTTGTGGGTAGTTGTAAGTACGAATCCGTTCTGACCGATCACCTGTCCCGATCGCGTCTTTCCGCTTTTGATCATAGGCGCTCTGTTCTTGTTGTTGGTAATAATCATAAACCCGTGACTTCAAAATCCGCATTGCCTTAGCCCGGTTCTGCTGTTGTGAACGCTCATCTTGCATTGCAACAACAATCCCTGTTGGCAAGTGGGTCATTCGAACAGCTGATGAAGTTTTGTTAACGTGCTGACCACCAGCACCGCTTGAACGGTAAACATCAACCCGGATATCTTTAGGATCGATATCTACATCCACATCTTCAGCTTCTGGCATTACCCCAACCGTCGCAGTTGACGTATGAACACGTCCAGCAGATTCAGTAACAGGAACCCGTTGAACACGATGCGCACCGTTCTCAAACTTAAGCTTAGAATAAACCTTATCCCCAGTAATCATTAAGGCAATTTCCTTAAAGCCACCGACTTCAGTTTCATTTCGATCTACAACTTCTACTTTCCAGCCTTGCTTTTCAGCATAACGAAGATACATGTTATATAGATCAGCAGCAAAGAGGCTTGCTTCATCCCCTCCGGCAGCTCCACGGATTTCCATGATAATGTTTTTATCATCATTAGGGTCTTTAGGAATTAGTAGAACTTCAAGCTCTTTTTCTAATTGTGCTTGTTCTTCGCGCGCTTCCGCTAACTCTTCCTTGGTTAAGGTAGTTAAGTCATCATCATTTGTTTCACGCAATAGTTCTTCATCATCACTAATCGTTTGGGTGACTTTTTTATATTGATTATATTTTTCAACTGTTTCACGTAAGCTTCCTTCTTCTTTTGAAAGCTTCATAAAACGTTGCGAGTCGGCAATTACTTCTGGATCACTGATCAATTCATTTAGTTCATCGTAACGATCAGCAACTGCTTGAAGCTTATCGAAAATTTCTTCCATTTCCATTCTTTATTATTCCTCCTATTGTTTTAATTGGGGATGAAAATAGTGCTTCCGGCATACTGGGTAATATGATTCATTTCCCCCTATCTGGACTTGTTCTCCCTCATATACTGGCTTGCCATTATGAATCCGTAAATTCATTGTAGCTTTATGAGGGCAGAACCAACAAATTGTTTTCATCTCTTCAATTTTGTCAGCATAAATCAGTAAATATTTTGAACCTTCAAATAATTCATTCCGAAAGTCATTCTTTAGTCCAAAAGCCATTACCGGAATATTTAGCTCATCAACAATTTTGATTAATTGTAAGACATGCTCTTTCTTTAAAAACTGTGCTTCGTCGATCAATACACAATATATCTTACGGTCCATCTTATTAACATAATCGTAAATATTGGTATCATCCATAATTGGTTTTACTTTACGCTCTAGGCCAATCCGACTAGCAATGATGCCTCGACCAGAACGATCGTCAACACCACTCGTCATTAAAACAACCGGTTTCCCTTGTTCTTCATAGTTATGAGCAACCTTCAAAATATCGATTGACTTACCAGAATTCATCGCGCCATATTTAAAGAATAGTTGTGCCACTACAATTGCTCCTTTTTGTTTGCATAGTACTCTTCATTATATCCAAAAATTTGTGTCATTTAAATACTTCCACATTAGGAAAGAGTTTTTTACATTGAATAACTTTAATCTTATAATAATTTCAGTTTAATAACTTTCTTTTTGTTATCGTAAAGTTTAGAATTAAACGGTAATTTTAATCATCACTATTGTATCACTTACAATTGACACGAAAGGAATACATATATTCATGACAGTTCGAAGTTCATTTGCCGAATTTGCCGGGCGGTCAAGCTATTGGTTCCTCCATACTTTTATGAACGGAGGAAGTTCCCTTCCAGGGAAATTAACCTTAAAGCTTGATCCAAATATTCTCCAAGCCTTTAGCAAAAAGTACGACCTTGTTATTGTAACAGGGACAAATGGAAAAACATTAACCACCGCATTAAGCGTACGAGTTTTACGGGAAAAGTATGACCAAGTTCTTACTAATCCGACTGGTTCCAACATGGAGCAAGGAATCGTAACTACCTTTATTACGGCTCCCTATCCAAAGAAAAAAGGGCTGGCCGTCCTCGAAGTCGATGAAGCAAATGTAGTTAAAGTATGTAAATACATCACCCCAATTGCCTTTGTCTTCACCAACATTTTCCGTGATCAAATGGATCGTTACGGTGAAATCTACACCACTTATAACAAGATCTTAAAGGGGGTTAAATTAGCACCAAAAGCAACCATCATCGCTAACGGGGATGAACAGCTCTTTAACAGCAAAGACTTGCCTAACCCAATCATCTATTATGGCTTTAACCACGAAGAAAAAGAGCCTTTCAACGCCCCAGCTAACACTGATGGTCTCCTTTGTCCTAAATGTCAACACATTCTAAAGTATCGAATGCGAACTTATGCCGGGCTAGGTAACTACTTCTGTCCAAATTGTGGTTTCCATCGACCAGAATTAACGTATGCTGTTACCAAAATTGATAAGCTTACCCCCACGCATTCAACTTTTGAAATTGATGGGCAAAAATACACCATCGGAATCGGTGGTTTATATAACATCTATAATGCTCTTGCCGCTTACTCTCTTGGTCGTTTTCTCGGAGTGAGCCAAGCACAAATTAAAGATGCTTTTGAATCAGACGAACGAGTTTTTGGCCGCCAAGAAGTCATTAATATCGATGGAAAACAAGTTACTTTGATCTTAGTTAAAAATCCAGTTGGTCTTAATCAGGTTTTAGATATGATTGAGACAGATGACAAGCCCTTTAGCTTTGCCTTCTTACTAAATGCTAACTATGCTGATGGAATTGATACTAGCTGGATCTGGGACGGCGACTTTGAAAAACTTACCCAACATCAAATCCCACAATACATGACGGGAGGAGAACGCTATAAAGATATTACCACTAGGTTAACAATGGCTGGCGTAAAAGATATGTGGCATGAACCAGACCTTACCCAGGTAATTGATAAAATCAAGGAAATGCCAACTGAACATGTCTATATTCTGGCAACATATACAGCCGTTCTGCAATTACGCAAACAACTAGCAGAAAAGGGCTATATTAAAGGAGGAATGGACTAATGGCAAAATATCACTTACACCTCGCCCACCTCTACGGCGATTTATTAAATACTTATAGTGATGTCGGTAATATTATCGCCCTTCAACATTACGCTAAACAGATGGATACCGATATTGATGTCAAAGTCATTAGTATCGACAACGACTTTAATCCACAAGATTTTGATTTAGCTCTTTTCGGCGGTGGACAAGATTACGAACAACTTGTTGTCTCCAAAGATCTTCCAAACAAAAAAGCAGGCATTGACAAGTTTATTAATGATGGAAAGCCGCTGCTTGCTATTTGTGGAGGTTATCAACTTCTCGGCCACTATTATATCGGTGCTGATGGCGAAAAGATTCCGGGGCTTGGCATCCTTGATCACTATACTTTAAGCCAGGATAATCACCGTTTCATTGGTGATATCACCATCAAAAACGAAGAAAGCAATCAAGAGTACCATGGTTTTGAAAATCATAACGGCCGCACATTCTTAGGAAAAGGTGAGCGTCCGCTTGGTAAAGTAATTTCTGGTAATGGAAATAACGGTGAAGATCATACCGAAGGAGCAATCTATAAAAACACTTATTGCTCTTATTTCCACGGTCCCATTCTTACAAGAAATGGTGAGATTGCTAAAAAGATTCTTTTAGCAGCTCTTGAGCATAAATACCCCGATGCCGACTTAAGCAGTCAAAAAGCCCTAAAAATTAAACCTACATTTTAATTAAGGTGACAAACAGTGAACCAAACCATAACATTTGTATTTACCATTATTTTTTTGCTAGAAAGTTTTTGTGAAGTCCGTCTTTTCTCCCAACTACAAGCACTAGCCATTCAAAATCCAACTAGAATCCCACCACGCTTTGCAAAAGTTATTCGTCTTGAGCGTCGTTGGAACTGGATATCTTGGATCCTAATCATCTTACTATTTCTTACTTCATCAAATTTCACGATTTTATGGGTAAGCCTAATCACATTGATTGAAACCTATGTTGTCTGGCGAATGGATAACATGAAAAGTAAGATGACTAGCGAAGATTAGAATACAAAAAGGGATGAGATTGAAGGAAAGTAAAAATTCCTTCTAACCTCATCCCTTTTAATTTTTTAAAAATTAATCTTTCCAGTAATAATCAGCATCAGCGCAATCACAGCTGCTAAGGCGATAATTGTTGCTAACCACTTTTCTTTCTTACTCATTTTATTAGGAGCCCTGGCAAATAATGGTATTCCTAGCGCAAAAATAATCGCACTTGCAAATACATATTCAAGTCCCGAAGCAACTAACATATAGACGGAATAAAGAGAAGCTAACGTAGCAATAATCTTAAAGCCGAGGCCCATTTTTTCGCTAATTGCTAATTTCAACCCATATAACGCAGAGAGCAGGTAAGCAACTAAGGTCATCGTCGCAGCTAAAGTATATGCAATTGTATAGGCCATTTGAAGCTGTGGAAGCAGTAAAACTAGTAAACATACTTGCATAATAATTGTATATACAATTAATGCAAACCCAGGAACACCATGGCGATTAACAAGTTTAAATGCTCGCGGCATATCCCGATCATAACTGGTTACATATGCAATTTCTGGTCCAATCATAAACCAACTCAATAATGCTCCTAATAGAGAAATCAGTAAGCCAATTTTAATAATAAGACTTCCCACTATTCCTAATGCTGTATGACTAAGGGCTGCTGCCAGTGGAACTGAAGTCTGACTAAGTTCTTTAGCAGGTAGAATCCCCATTGGAATAATAGAGATTGAAATATAGAGGACCAATACAATTACAAAGCTAATAATCGTTGCTAATCCAACATCACGTGGCTGCTTTGCCCGACGTGACATTGAAACAGCTGCTTCAATCCCAACAAAACACCACACAATAGTACTCATCGCACCACTAATTTGGTCTTTAAATGGGACATGCGTTTGATTAACAGCAAGAATGCTTGTCCAATCAGGAACATTAAAAACATGCGGCTGAAATGCAAAAACACCAACAATAACAACTAATAAAAGCGGTAAGATCTTAATAATCGTAATAATGGCATTGAGAATACTTGCCTCGCGGACACCAAACCATGTAATCGCAGTGTATCCCCACAGAATAATTGAGCCCCCGATAAAACACACTAATGGCGAAAGTTGATGCGTCCCGAGCATACTATTTAAGGTCTTAAAAAAGAGCGAGATAAAAGCAATGTTACCAAAAACTGCTCCCATCCAATATCCCCAAAAGGAGTTAAAACCAATATAGTTGCCAAAGCCTTCCTTTGCATAAGTATAAATTCCACCGTTCATCTCCGGTTTGACAACAGAAAGCTTGTAGAAGACTAATACTAACATCAAAATTCCGAAGCCACCAATTAACCATGCAATTAACGCAGCCATTGGATTTGCTTTCAAAATCAAATCGGTTGGACTATTAAAAATCCCACCACCAATAATCGTTCCTACAATTAAGGTGATTAAGAGGAAGAGATTTAACTTCTTTTCCTTCACCTTAATCACCTCACTTATAAATATTCTTAAAATGTGGAATAATTATACATTATTTACCTAGCTAATGGCAATAGTTCCATTAGCAACAAGCCAAATTGCAATGATACTTAGGATTAAAATCAGCGCCATTGTCCACTTTTCAGCAGTTGTAACTTTACGATCATTTTCTTTACATGCTAAGTAGTAAATGTAGAATCCAGGAATAAAACTAATTGAAACTAATAATACTTCTTGCCATCCAGCAAGGAACATACATGCGAACATAAATGCAGCCGAGAGCAAACCAATTGTAAACTGTCCCCATTCTTGGTGTGCAGAACTGTATTTCATTTGGTAAAGTCCAACAAATAAGTATGAGAATAAAATTGCTGCACTACATAAGGAATATGCGAATTCATAGGCTTTATCAGTGAAAAGCAACGAGAACAAGAAGATTGTTTGCAATACCGCTGTAATCATCAAGGAAGCAGTTGGTGCCTTTTTAGCATTAACCTTTCCCCAAAGCTTTGGCATTGCTTTATCATCGGCAACTAACATCGTTGTTTCGGCTGGAAGCATTGTCCAAGAAAGCCAGGAAACAATTGTTGAGATGATTAAACCAACATTGATTAAAATCGAGCCCCAACTACCAACAGTTGCTTGAAGAACATGACCAATAGCTGGTTGACCCATTCCAGCTAATTCTGCCCGAGTTAATGCACCATAAGGCAAAATCGAAATCAATACATAAATAACTACTAAAAGGCCAAAACTAATAAGAGAAGCTTCACGAGCGGCTGTAAGTGACTTAGCACGACTTGCCATAACAGAGGCACCTTCAACACCGATAAATACCCAAATTAATGTCATTAGGGTACCTTTCATTTGTTCCCAAACAGAACCAGTTGTGGTACCGCGAGAAGCATTATTAGCAACCCGTCCCCAGAAATCTGCTGTAAACATCCCGGCTTTGAAGCAAACAACCATCATTATAATAAAGATAACCAATGGTAAAACCTTGCAGATTGTCCCAATCATGTTAACAAAGGATGCACTTTCAACACCATTGTTAACTAAGATTGTCAATAGCCAACAGAAGATGATGGCAATAATAATTGATGGTAAGTTTTGACCACCTTTAAATGTTGGAAAGAACGTTCCAATCGAGCTCATCAACATGGTGGCAAAAGCAATGTTTCCCAGCCATGCGGATAACCAGTAAGACCATCCAGAAATAAATTCACCTAATGGTCCAAAGCCGGCACCAGCGTATGAGAAAATCCCTGAAGTAAGATCTGGTCGCTTTTCGGATAAATTATTTAGCGAGAGAACCAGCATTAAAAAGCCAATTCCAACAAAGATCCAGGCCAATAATGCAGGTCCTGGCGCTGCCGCTGCCGCTACATCACTAGTGATACCAAATATTCCGGTACCGATACATGAACTTACAATTAAGGCGATTAATTCGCCTCTACCAATACCTTTCTTTTGTTCATCCATAAATATCCCTCCTATGCAGTTTATGAATGCATATGTTGAATGATTAAGTCATAGACCATTTTAGCATCATCATTATCTTTACTGATGATAATCAAGGTGTCGTTTCCAGCAAGTGTGCCCACAACTTCCGGAATATCAAGTTCATCAAACATTCCAGCCAAAATCGTCGCATAGCTAGAATTTAGTGCGGTTTTGATTACGTTCATAAATTGAACAGTTTCAATTGTCCGCACATTATCATGAATCCCTTGATATAAGCGCTCAAAATTATGTTCGGGTGTCACATGAAGTTGAACATAATGGGTATGACCATCGCCATCATTTGCTTTAACAATATTCAACGCATGAATATCTCTTGAAATTGTTGCTTGTGTTGTTTCGAAACCCGCCTCAGTTAACAGCTTAAGCAATTCTTCTTGTGTCTCAATTTTACGATCATTAACCACTTGTTCAATATATTTTCTTCTTGCCTTTCGATCCATTCGTGTTCCCTTCTTATCATGTTAATTACACTAAAATGATACAAGAAAAAGCAGCAAAATTATACCCTTTCTAGATTACTCAGATAAATTTGCTGCTTTTATTATCTTATTTATTTCTTGAGATCTTCACGAACAATTGGACATGACATGCACCGTGGACCACCACGACCCCGTGATAATTCGCTTGAACGAACCTCGTGAACGAGAATACCATGCTTACGCAGCAAATCGTTTGAGACATAGTTCCGATCATAAGTTACAACTACACCAGGGGCAATTGCTAGTGTGTTAGAACCATCATTCCACTGTTCACGTGGGGCAATAATTGGGTCACCGCCACCAGTAGGAATCAAATCAATTTCCGGCTTATCAAGTGCCTTCTTCAAAATTTCTTTAAGATTTGTTTCATGAGTAATTGAAATTTCACCATTATTACCTGGGTGCATAATGTATGCATCAACATGTCCGCCATCATGTAAGATTGCTGGATGAACTGTAAATTGATCATAGTTAATCATTGTAAACACAGTATCAAGGTGCATCATTGCGTGATTGTGAGGAATATGGATAGCAATTACTGTATCATAATCAGACTTTTCGAAGAGACTTTCAGCTAATTCTGTAATAGCCTTTGCAGATGTTCGTTGAGAAATACCAATTGCTAATACATGATCGCTGAGAACTAATTCATCTCCACCTTCAATCCGGCCTTCAGGATAACGGTTTCGCCATACTTCAACACCTTTGTCAGCAAAACGCTTATTGTGCTTAATGATGTACTCAGTAAAGAGAGATTCGCGTTGGCGTGCCTTAAAGGTCATGTGATTAATGGTAATTCCATCCCCGATACATGCCTGTTGGTCACGAGTAAAGTATGCATTTGGCATTGGATCCATATAGAATGGGTAATCCTTATCTTCTGCTAATTCTGCAAGAGAAGCATACTTAGTTTTAATCTCATCTTTACGTACACCAGCAATAATCTTGTTAACCATGTCCTTAGTACTGAAACTAAGTAAGAATTCCTTTAAGCCGTCATGGATTGCTCCAACAGCATAACCGGATTCAGCAATGATCTTTTCAAGGAATTCTTCTTTGATATTATCATCTGCTAGTGCGTCTGTTAATAAATCTTCAAGATACAATACCTCAGCGCCATTATCGCGTAACGTTTGGGCGAAAAGGTCATGTTCTTCTTGAGCGATCGGTAAGTATGGAATGTCATCTACGAGCATCCGGTGAAGAATTTCAGGATAAACATTTTCGATTTCCTTACCTGGTCGATGCAACATAACTGTCTTAAGCTTTCCAATTTCTGATGTAACGTGAATTGGACTTTGCATACAATATCACTCCTTTTTGAAGTATCACTTGACTACAACTACATCATATTAGTTTATGTAAACGTTGTCAAATGCCGTCAAATCAATATTTAGTGAATCATATAAAAAGAAGTTATTAATATAAATTATCGACAGTTTTTATACATTTCTTACCCCTAAAGCGCATATTCTGTGAAAGCGGTTATTCAATTGACTGCATATAAATTTCACAAAGTTTTTTCTTTTTCTTTTAAATAAATTGCAAAAAGTTGGTCACGAGCATCTAAATATTCTTGATTTTTAGAACTGGGATGGACGCGATTTGTCAATACAATAAAGCCTTGGTCAGTTTGACGATCTAATACCATCCAAGTTCCCGTAAATCCAGTGTGACTAATCAAAAGGTGGCGGTCTTTAGCGTGAAACAGTTTCCATCCAAGAGAGCGACTATGTGGACCAGGAATTCGTGTTTGATCTGTAAAAAGAAGATCAGTTGTTTCAGAAGTAAGAAGGCCTTTTAAATTATTTTCAATAAGTGCGTGACTAAAGACCTCTAAATCTTTCAACGATGCAAAGAGGCCAGCACATCCACAACTTTCTCCCAAAATATACCCTTTAGGATCGTGAGTTTCTCCTCTAATTAAGCCCCGTTTTTCTTGTACTTCTGTTGGTACACAGTTAGCTGGTTGAGGCCTAAATGTCGCAGTTGGCATATTTAATGGTTTAAGGACCTGTTCTGTAATAACCTTTTGAACCGGTTGGCCATAAATTCGTTCAATAATCCATCCTAAATACAAATAGTTTACATCTGCATATTTGATTTGACGGTTCAAGCTATCCTCCACATGCATTTTCGTCAAAAAAGCATTCTTTAGTTCGGAGGCAGTCAACTCATTACGATGTGGAATATAACCAGTAATCCCAGAAGTATGGGTAAGAAGATTGCGAATAGTTGGTCGGTCATCATTAAATTCTGGTAAGAACCTTTTTACCGGATCATCTAAAGACAATGCTCCTTTCTGAATAAGCATGGCAACAACTGGAACTGTTCCTATTACTTTTGTTAATGAAGCAACATCATAGAGCATACCAGGTTTTAATATTTCAGTTTCAGGATACACTTGGGCCATCCCTGTTACTTCCTTAATCGTATGTTGATGATCAAAAATCAAATAGCTAACTCCTGGAACAACTCCCTCTTTAACCATTTGGTGTAATTTAGTAATTGTTAAATCGTATTTATTCATCGTTTAATTCACTTCCTCAATAGAGTTTATTTTAACGTAAATCAGACAAAGGAAAAATATCTAAGAAATTATTAAACATAATTGGTTAATTGTGACAAATAAGTTAAAAATATTACAAAATCATTTCAAAAGGCGGTATAATATAGGTGTAATGATGTTATAAAAATAAGAGAGATTGAGGGGGTCATTAAAATGATGAAGATGACAAATAAAGTTTTAACAAGTTCATTAGTAATTTTAGCAGCCCTTGGACTAGCTGGGTGTACCAATAGCGCAGCAGCTCCAACAAAGACATCTACTTCTGCGACAAAAGTAAGTCAACAAACAAGTAAAAAGGCGGCCTCCTCCACTAGTAGCGAAAAGGCAAAGGAGCAAACCTCTGCACCTACTAGTGTACAGTCCACTTCTTCAACAAATACAAGCTCAACAAGCGCAAACTCAAAGGTAGCTAACAGTTCAGAAAAATCAACTAATCAAACGGTAAAAGCTCCTAGTTCATCCATAACTAGTAGTTCTAGCAGCCAATCAGCAACTATCAATTCCACTTTCTCAGCACAAAACGATCAACAAGTCCTAACGAGTTTTGTCAAGACAAGTGGTGTTCAACAAGATGGCAATCATTATTACATGACTAAGAATAATCAAAATAATAATTATCAAATTGAAGTTCGCAATAACCAAGGCGGCGATCCAAATGTAGCTCACCTTACTGGTACCTATCAATATGACCCCGCTACAAATCAAATCCATGAAATGAACCCAATCACCGGCAATTATGATAATTAATATTTTTAACTCAAAAAGGAGTACAGAGGGAATTTACCATTAGCGGTTTATTCCTCCTGTACTCCTTTATTAATTCATTTATTTAAAATAGCCTTTAAATGCAGCAAAGATTTCCTTTTTATTTCCAGTTTTATCATCATCGTTCGACTTAATTTGTTCGATTGTTGATTCTGCCTCACTATTACCATGAGGGGTTACCGCTACTAATTTCTTTAAGGTAATAGTATAGGTCTGTTCCCCGGCCGTAAAATGATGATCAGCAGGGAAACTATTTTCATCAAGCACATATCCTTCATCTTCAAATGACTTAATTTGCGGAGTTGGATCGTAGTTAAATTCTTCACCGGTTACCCCAGTAAGTTCCTCGGATGTTAATTCTGCACCAGTTTGGTCAATAAATTTAACCAAAATTTTAGCTGGTTGTGGAGTGTAACTGATCTTTTTATTTCGATCGCTCGCATTGTCATCAACCTGTTCAGCTGGAATAGCAGATGCATCATACCCCGCGATTGGTGCTGGAATATATTCAGGGATCACTCCTTTGCTCCACTCTTGCCAAATGTCACTACCAAGCACTTCATCATGAACGCCAAAACGAGTAGCAATTGCTTCCTGAGTTACAACTTGTTGTGTTTTATCAGGCATTGTAATCTGAATCGTTCGCGTTACGTGATGTTCCTTCTTAGGGGAGTAGTTTGGTGAGTGAGGTAAACATAATATTGTTGTTCCAGACTACCAGCAAAGCACTTCCCCTTTAATGCCCCTTTGTCAGCCTTAAACAATTCATACCCGTCATCTTCAAAATTCCATAGTTCATTACTATATGTTTGTCCTTCTGTAACATTTAATCTTTGGGTCCGATTATCAATAATCCGCCCAGAAGAAGGCTTGACAATTGGTAATCGATTATCAGGGACATCAACATAAAAGACGGTAATTTGTTGTGTCTGTAAATCTTGTTTACTAATAATAACCTTATATTCTTTTTCTTGATCACTGTCTTCGGCTATTAAGCGAGCATTTTGTGGCAATTCATTATTAACAATCACGTAACCTTCATCAGCAAGACGGTCAGTTTCAACTGTTGGCTTATGACTGATCAAGTCGTCAGCAAGTCCAGAAACTATTTGCTCATCAATTACGTCCCCAGCTTCATCAACATATTTAATCTTGACACTAACTTGCTTTGGGTGGTAGATAACATTAATATTGCTATCTTTTGACGTTAATGAAATTAGTTCAGCATCAACGTTTTTACCCGTATATCCAGGAACATGGGGTGCGGTAACTGCGGGGAGAGTAGCTTTACTCCAATCACTCCATGTTTTTTCATTAGTCGTTTTATCAGTAATTCCAAAACGCTGAATTTTTCCAGTTTGCTTAATGATCTGCTTGGATCCATCTGGCATATTAAAAGTAATTGTTCGTGTTACTTGATGATCTTCATCGATTTTTCAATTTTATGAATAAGATAAACATAATAATCTTTAGCTGGTTGTCCACCGACATAGGTCCCTAATTTAACACCTTGGTCATATTCATAAATCTCAAAGCCGTTTTCTTCACCCTAGAGTTCATTATGATAATCTTCATCATCTTGGCCGGTAAAAGTTTGGGTTTGATTTTCGAGAATCTTTCCGCCACTTGGTTGTAAATCATCTTTGGTTTTATCAGGGATATTAACCAAGTCAACATAGTAAACATTAATTGTCTGTTTATTTTCAACCATCCTTACCTTTGCCAGTGAAGTGATTAACATATCATTGTCCTCACTCCCGTTAAGGAAATAACCAATAATGACATTATAATCACCAGGGGTTGCATCGACTAATTCAGAAGCATCCACAATAAATGTTTGCTCAGGACTAACCGGAAGTTCCTCATTAGTTGCGGAGAGACCACAAACTTTTTCAATCCCGCCAAATGAATTCCAATCATCTTTTGCCTCTGCCTTAAGCGTAAATGATTTAGTAATAAGAAGTTGGTGAATGACAACATAAGGAATGAAGTCAAAACTTTCAAAATCAAGATAAGTAGGTTGAACCATAAAGGCAGAGGCCTCCATTAACTTTCTTCCTGTCTTATCAACATTGACTGAAAATCCCTTTTCTTGAATCGCACCTTGAATAGCGGCCAGCTTAAAGAAGTATTGACCGCCTTGCCACATTACATTATCTCCATCAGTCTCAAATGAAATTTCATCGTTAAAGTTACTGATCGCATATGGTACTTCACCCAAAGTTGGCATCATTGCTTGAACATCTTCTGGAAATACCTCATCACCATCTTCAGTTCGGCTGAGTGCCATGAATGGGATATTTTGATAGGCATCATGGACAAAAACAGGCGTGCTTAAGCGGAAGTTTAATTGTGACGTTGTATGCTTATTAACTGTTAAATCATAAAAGGCATATTCATTTAAATTAAATTGCTCTTGAGTATTAATATTTTCTAGATTTGTAATCTTAAAAGGAAAGGTCTTAAAAGGAAATTCAACACGGTAAGAACTGTTTGGTAATAAAGAACCAAATACCATAACCGCTGTTACTTTCTCCCAGCTAAAATCATCACGCTGCTTAAGAGTATCAATCGTTGAATACTCTCCTTCGTGTCCTTGGCAACTATAGGTAATATCAAATCCAGGAATTACATTTCCCTTTTCATCCTTATATTCAAGACCGTCAAATTCATTAATCCGCGCCCCATCAAGTACAATTTGTACCGTTCCTTGTTTCCCTTCAAATGTAGGCAGCGTATAGACAACTTCAACTGATTTGGTAGTTTCTGTATTATTTTTCAAATGACCATATCCACTAAAATCAGCAGCTGCGCGATAATTAACTAATGATGCCGTTTCACTCATTGAATTACGACTAACAAGCGAACGATCTTTATCCTGACTTTCACTATTAGTTGCCTGTAAGTAAGTCCCATGCATTAAGCCACCTAAATCATCAATTAGTTGATATTCACCTAATGCTGGATTATTTTTTATTACCGGTTCTTGGCCGTTCAATTTTTGTTGTTGAGCCGCAAAATTGGGCACCGCTTTAAGCATTTTTCCCAATAATGGCGTTCTATTGAGTGAAGCAACGCTTGAAGCAGATTTCTCCCCTAATTTCACTTGTCCGCCAACAGTTTCAACCGGGGCAAGCTCAACAACAAGTACCTCATTTTTTTGATCTCATCTGTATCAAGCATCTTTTTTCTCCCCCCTTAAAGACTTTTATAATTCGATAACTATTATTCAGTATTGAGTATAATATACTTCATTCTTATTTCAATACTGATAAATTATTTAGGAATATATTTTTTAATATTTTTTGCTTTTCATCCTTGATATATCAACAAATTCCGCCGTTAATGATAATAGAAAAAGAACAAAAGAATAATTTTTCATATAAAAAAATTATCTTTTGTTCTTTTTAAAATAGTTTATTCTTTTATCATTAGATATTTAATTATGAATAGAAATTAATATTGCGGACCATCGCTAACATAGCCATTGTTTTCTTGACTATAGGCAGGAGTACTTGGTTCTTTCGCAGGAGCAGTCGGCGTACTGTTACCAGAGGTCCTATTTCCACCGCCATTGCCACTATATCGTGGACGAGAAGTATTGTAGCTTCTTGAAGTTCCTCCGTTATTCGATGAAGCTGCTGTCGTGCTGCTTGAACTTTCACTATTACTTTGCGCAGTGGAAGCAGTCGAGCTTGAAGACGAGGAAACTGTGCTACTTACTGAGGAAGCAACTGAAGAAGAGCTAGAACTTACTGAACTACTACTTGATGAACTTTCTTGGGCATTATCATTTTCCTTAACCTTTAACTGCTTGGTTACCTTTTGATCACCACGTTCAGCAATAATATCATAGGTGCCAGCTACATCAAATGTATAAGTATGGTTAACCAATGATTCGCCCTTACTTGCTTTAAATGTCTTAACTATCTCTTTGCTCTTATGTCCCCGGATTGTCAAAGTAGTTTGTGGAGAAACCTTAAACTTAACTTTTGCTTCTCCATTATCATTTAAAGTAACTTTCCGATCAAACTGAATCGAAACCTTACCCAAATCATCACTGTCGGAAGCAGCATATTCAACATTCTCGGTCTTATCAGTTTGAGCTGGCTTTGCTTCTTGGCGATGTGAATGAATGCTACCAAAAATTATTCCCCCAACACAAATTACTAAGACAGCGACCAGCGTCCAGTTAAAAAAGACACGGCCCCCACTCACGAAATTATTACCGTTGCGGTTCTTCCGTAACTGAGAAAAATATTGAGCAGCTAAAATAATAATCGCAATAACTGCTAATACTATCATTAAATTCATTACTCGCATAATTAACTCACCAAATCCATCCTATTCTTTTTCTATTTACACAAATCCATCATAGCATCAATTAAACCTTTTCTTAACGCTTTTACTAAATTTGTAATATAAATAAAAAAGTCTGTTACCAAATGAGTAACAGACTCAATCATATTCACCCGCACGGGGATCGAACCCGTAACTCCGCCTTGAGAGGGCGACGTCTTAACCAATTTGACCAGCGGGCAATAACGTACAAATAAAAGTATACGTTAATTTCAATTTTTCGTCAACTTAAAATCAAATTAATTTAATATTCATTTTCAGTGTCAAGCAAAATCGATTCTGCTAATAGAATTTCATTGTAAAGCTCAAAAAGATAGTCGCGACGATTTCCCTTTTGAGATACCATATCAAGATATTGTCTTTCAGCCCGGAATGCCCATAATAATGCTCGCTGTTCCAGTTCCTTTTCCTGCTCATTGAACTCTGGATAGCGACTTGCTTTAGCCCATTGGTGCCAAAAGTCTGCGAATGAATTAGCACTCTTTTGATCCCGTGAACCATAAACGACACTTTCTCGAATGTTTTCTGGAAGGTATATCTTTTCCACGGCCCTCAAGCCTTCTTTAACCATTTCTTGCCGTAAACGCCGAATCTGTTTTCCCGTCTCCTTACTTGACATATCATGATCAAGAATAAAGCGAAATACGATTGAAGACACCACCATACTCAAAATAATAACAAGCATTTCTGCTAACACAATCATGTCAAATTGTGCTGAGCTAACATTGTCAATAATCATATATACTAAGGCTAGTGTTACTGCTCCATGGACTCCCCCCAGAGCAAAAATTATACTTCCTTTATTACCCATCTTTGATAATAGTCCATAGAAATAACGAACAAGGAGATTAGTAAGATAAAGTAAAATTCCAATCACAATTCATTGTGAATTTGTATTCCCAATAATTAAGTCATCATGAATGATTCTGACAACCAATACTCCCAAAATAACGAAGACGGTATTATTTAAGAACTCCCGAATCAATTTTAAAAGTACTAGCCCATTATGAAATTGGCGGGGTGTTATAAAACGACTTCGGACACTTTCGCTATTCTGCATTAAACCAGCGCAAACTACGGCAATAATCCCAGATACTTCTAATTCTTCAGCTATAAAGTAAATAAAGAATGGCGTACTAACAAATAATAATATTTGCGCATTATAAGCATCATGGTTAATTCGCCCTAAAAATTGACGAAAACTGATCATTACAAGGGCTGCCAAAATACCAATAATTATCCCGCCACCAGCTGAACGCAAAAAGTCAAAAAATGTTTATTGATAGTTGAACTGACCGTTTTTCACCCACAGTGCCATTGCAGTTACTAAGATAATCCCAGAAGCATCATTAAATAATGACTCCATTTTTAAAAGATTTTCTTGTCTTTCAGGAACAATTAAACCTTCTGAAACTGATTCAGTTGCAGTAGCATCGGTCGGAGTACTTAAGGCACCCATCGGAAATGCTAGTGCCAGTGGAATTTCTAAAAGCGATACAGTAAAACCTGCAAATATTGTTCCTACAATCACTAAGAGGACAGCCGTTTCAAAGATTTGTCGCAACCTTTTTCCAATTAAATTTATTCTCGTTGATTGCCTCTCAAAATAAATCAATGGAGCTACTATATACATGAATACTTCTGTGTGGAAAGGAGTAACACGACTATTAAAAAAGGAACTAAGCCAATAATTAAGCCGACGAAAATACTAATATAATTAATTGAAAAGTGCGGAAAAAAGCTGGAAATAATACTACTTAAAACTGCCGCTACCATTAGAAACAAGCACTACAAAACTCTCCCTTTATAACAAATAAGCTGTGACACCTTCTGTCGCAGCTTACATTGCGTTATTCAAATGATAATTCTAATAAATATACTTTCTCTTCTGGAATATGACAGGTGGTCGCCCAAACATCATGGTAATTTTTCTTCGTTCCATTGGTCATCGAAAAATAGCTATCAAGAAGGTCACCATTCTTTGCCACAAAATCATTTGACAAACGATTGACCATGAAACGATCAACGGGAAAATAAAATGAAGCATCCGCTATCTTTAAGGAATCATCAAAAAGAATCATAACCGTATTAGTATAACGTGGTCTAATGCTTTTAATTAACTCTGGATGATGCTTTAGTTTTGTTAAAACATAATAAATTGAATCAGAATTACTAGCCATATTCGTCCCCTCACTTGACTGTAATTATAACAAATAACTTCCTTATCAACAAAAGACCTGCTAGATTAACTAGCAGGTCTTTTGTTAGAAGTTGGGCATACTGGTCTCGAACCAGTAAATTATGGATTCAGAGTCCACTGCCTTACCAGTTTGGCGAATGCCCAATAAATTAAACTTACAACGATATATACTATACATGGAAGTAGCTTAATAGTCAACTCTTTTTTTATCATTTCTCTTCAGCACGTAATCGTTGGTGTTGACGGGTGCAACGCCATTTTGTAATTAAATCGATAATGGGATGTTTTTTAGAATTACACCAATAATCAATATCAGCCCAAATTTGCTTTTGCGTCCATTTGTCATAATCATGATGTAAGAAATTATAGTTTTTTAAGGCCGATTGCTTTTTCCAGATGGTTGCCATTATAAATTGACTTCGTGTCCGTTGCACATTTTTTTTAATCTGTGACGGATCAACTGCTTCCACCCCTATTACTTTTGCCGTTCCAATTGGCGGAATAGGCTGACCACTTGGCAAATACGGCGCTAAAGGAACATTGATCAATGCATCAAGAATAACCCCTTGCCAATCTTCTCGTGTCTCATAACGATGCATTAACCCCGGCTCAACATCATTAGCAATTAAATAATCGCACGTTTTTCCCCAGCTTAATCGAGTATGAACTAAAAATGCAGTTGCCATTTTAAATACTCCTCCATCATTTTTATTAATATTTTACCGCAAAATCCTTTTACTTTGTGCAGAATATAACAAAAAGAAGCTAAGAATTATATTTCTTAACTCCTTATAATCTTAGTTTAAGCCTAAACAACATGGTCTCCCGCAATCTTAGTTTTATTTAACAGCAGAGAAGAACTAACAACAGAAACGGAACTAAAGGCCATTGCTAGGCCGGCAAGCTCCGGACTAAGCGTAAAGCCCACAAATGCAAATAGCCCTGCAGCGATTGGAATACCAATGACATTGTAAATGAGCGCCCAGAAGAGATTTAATTTAATCCGGTTAAAGGTCTTCTTAGAAGTATCAAGTGCCCGGACAACTCCTCGCAAATCGTTTTGAACGAGAACGATTCCACCAGAGTCAATTGCGATATCAGTTCCAGATCCCATTGCAATTCCAACATCAGCTGTCGACAAAGCAGGGGCATCATTAATTCCATCACCAACAAAAGCAACTTTTTTACCCTTGTCCTGAAGTTCCTTAATTTGTTGAGCTTTGTCATTCGGCATTACTTCAGCAATTACCCTATCGATACCAACTTCATCAGCTATTGCTTGAGCTACCCGTTTATTATCACCAGTTAACATCACAGTCATTAATCCACGTGCTTTTAGCTCCGCAATTGCATCTTTTGAACTCGACTTCGGAACATCTTGAATAGCAACTAAGCCGATTATTTTCCCATCAAGACCAACATAAACAACTGTTTTAGCTTCGTTCTGTAATTTTTCTGCACGTGATGCCATTTCCCGGGAAATATTTACATCAACCAAAAGACGATTGCTACCAACAAATGCTACTTGCCCATTATAATCTGCACGCACACCTTTACCTTCAATTACTTCAAATTTATCTACCTTTACTGGTGAGATCTCTTTATTTTTTGCCTTTTGAAGAATTGCAGATGCCAACGGGTGCTCAGACGATTCCTCAAGACTAGCAGCTATTGTTAATACTTTTTTAGCATCGCCAACAATATCAGTTACAACTGGTTTGCCGACCGTAATTGTCCCTGTTTTATCAAACACAACAGTATCAATATTACTTACTTCTTGAAGAACTTCACCATTCTTAATAAGGACACCCATCTTAGCACTTCTTGCAGTACCAACCATTAATGCTGTTGGAGTTGCTAAACCTAATGCGCACGGACAGGCAATGACAATTACTGAAACAGCAAATAATAATGCTTGAACAAATGTTGCGCCAACAAAGGAATACCAAATCATAAATGTCAAAATAGCAATAATCATTACTGCTGGGACAAACACATTTGAAATCTTATCTGTTAAGTTCTGGATAGGAGCATGACTGGTTTGCGCTTTTTTTACTAGGTCAACAATTTGGGCAAGCATTGTATCCGCTCCAACCTTTGTGGCTTTAAAAGTAATCGTCCCATTATTATTAATTGTTGAACCAACAACAGTATCGCCAACTTTTTTCATTACCGGCATACTTTCACCAGTAACCATCGACTCATCCAGAGAAGTTACCCCTTCCAGAATTGTTCCGTCTACGGGTACTTTTTCACCTGGCTTGACCCGAATAAGGTCGCCAACTTGAACTTGATCGAGTGGTACTTTGACAAATTTGCCATCTTTTAAGACTTCAGCATCTTTTGCTTGAAGGCCCATCAACTTACCAAGAGCATTGGAAGCATTGTTATGCATTTTCTCTTCCATCGCATCCCCCAGTAAAACAAAGACAGTAACAAAAGCAGCACTTTCAAAATAAACTGCCCTATCAGTTATCATTGCAAAAATACTATAAAAATAAGTGACAGCTGTTCCTGTGGCAACTAGGGTATTCATATTTGCACTATGTTTCTTAAATGCAGCGATCGCACTTTTCCAATATGGAAATGCTGAAATTGCCATAATAATAGTAGTAGTAATTAATGCTATCCAATTATAGGCAGGCATCATCCACTGAAAAGGCATCGCAAGCATTTGTATTAACATTGGAATTGATAATACAAATGAAATCCAAAATCGCTGAATGTTTGTGAGCTTCATTACTTTACAATAACCTTTCCATGAAACATATCCATTCCACAAGCAAAATTAAAAGTCTGGGCTTTATCTGTTGGAATATTAATCGTCGTAATCTTTTGCTTTGTTAAGTCCTTATTAACTCCTAGCTGTTCAAATACTACATGTGATAAACAAGCCGTCGAGTCATGCATATCAAAGTTAACTTGAGCCGAAATTCCCTTTTTCAAGGTAACGGTTGATGGAGAATAACCACCATTAACGACAATCGTTGCAGTTTGTTCATCATTAACAATAGTTGATTTTCCCGCCGACTCTGTATGCTTTCCGAAGAACCACCAAACAATAAATGCAATCAAAAGTAGGGCAATAATTATAACGGCAATTCTCAATATTTCCACCTTCTTTTAGTTTACAATTGTAATTATATTATAGGTACAGCATACTATCAAAGTTTACAGTTGTCAACAATAAAGAAAAAATATTAAATAATGGACGTTTTACTCTTTTTTAATTAGAATTTAAATACTAGGGGGTGTGACCGATTAAGAAGTCCAATTTCTTATTAACCTTATTTTATTTATTACTCTTTGGCGGAATTATTTGGTTTTATCAAAATAATTCTACCTTTCAAGAACAATTTAATATTGGCATTCATAATGCTCAGGTGCTTACTCAATCGTGGCTACACCGAATAACCGGCAAAGAAGTTGCAACCCCAACTAAACAAAACGCTGACCAACAAACTGGGGCACAAGATACACCCGCTGATGCACGCTGGGAACAAAACTCTGCAACGATCTATGTTAATATCAGTAATCCAGTATTAAAGAATGCAACAGACACCGCAATTGCCCAATGGAATAACACGAAGTCATTCACATTTAAAATCGTTAATGATAAGAATGCAAATATTAGTGTTTCCGCTGTTAATGATCCAAATAATGGGGCAGCCGGGCTTACCAATACAAGCATGAATTCCGTAACTGGATATTATCTGCACGCAACAGTAGAGCTAAATTCTTATTACCTATTAAATCCTGCCTTTGGCTACTCACAAGAACGAATCGTAAATACTGCTGAGCATGAATTAGGGCATGCAATTGGCCTACAGCACACGAACAAGATTTCTGTGATGCAGCCAGCTGGATCATATTATCCCATTCAATCACGAGACATAGAGGCTGTGAAGGCTTTATATTCACGAACTCCACAACCAATCATCGCCGAAAACAATTCCAACAGATAGTCATAATTAAAAGGTCGAGCTCATTCTTCACAGAATTGGTATGGTAAAATAAAATAGCAAATCTAATTGGAAAGAGTATTTTTATGTCAAATAAAAAAATTTTAGGTACAGCGATGATTATTACTGCCTGTACTTTTTGGGGTATTTCAGGGCTTTTTGCGAAGGCCCTTTTTAATGTTAGTAGTTCAATTACATCAATGTGGTTAACGCAGGTTCGAATGGTTTCAGCTGGAATTATTTTAGTCTTATTAAGCCAAATTCGTGGGGAGCATCCCTTTCAAATTTTTAAGGATCTTCACTCTGCATGGATTATCTTTGCATATGGTGTTTTTGGGTTAGTCCCGGTTCAATATGCTTATTTTATGGCTGTCCAATATGGGAATGCTTCGATCGCAACCATCCTTCAATTTATCGGGCCCTTTTTTATCATTGCTTATCAAGCTGTGTTTCGACACCTGCCACCGCGACGAATTGAAATTATTAGTGCAATTATCGCCTTTTTAGGTGTTTTTATTATCGTAACTCATGGCCAATTTAACCATTTAGCAATGACGCTTAGTGTTTTAATATGGGGATTAATTTCTGCAATTGGTGTTGCAACAAACACCTTAATTCCACAAAACATGCTTCGCAAAGGTCGAGTTCCCTCATTAATTATTACGGGGTGGGGGCTATTATTTGCCGGATTAACCTTAGTACTTATTCACCCTAGTCAACCACATATTCCTAACGTTCCTTCAGTTTGGTTATATGTGTTAGGCATTCTAGTAATTGGGACCTTAATTCCCTTTCAGCTAGCTAATAATTCATTAAAATATATCAATGCAACTACATTTAGTTTAATGGATGCATTTGAACCTTTATCAGCAACAATTGGTTCAGTCCTGATTTTTCATTTACAAATGACGGGAGCAGATATTCTTGGTTCGATTTTAGTTATCGTTGCAGTACTTGCGATTAACATTCGCATTCCACATAAAAAAATTAAAGAGTAGCTAAAAAAAGAAGGTGGCCAGGATTTTATTTTCCTAACCATCTTCTTTTTAGTTATCACGAATAACTGTCCCGACTTTACCGGCAAGAGCATCATCAAGACCATCTAATGAAGTAATTAATGCTTCTCGTTCTGGATGACCTTCAACAAATGAAAGACATGCTTCAATCTTAGGTAGCATACTACCAGCAGCAAACTGTCCTTCCTTCATGTATTTCTGAGCTTCTGCAACGTTTAACGTCTTAAGAGCTTTTTCATCCGGCTTTCCATAGTTAACATAAACATGATCAACGGCAGTTAAAATAATTAACTTATCAGCATTGATCTTGTCAGCTAGCAAGGCACTTGAACGGTCCTTATCAATAACCGCTGGAACTCCTTCAAGTCCTTTATCAGTGATGATTACAGGTACACCACCACCACCACCGGCAATAACAAGCTTGTCAGCGTCAATCAATGTTTTGATGCTATCAAGTTCCATAATCTTCATCGGTAGTGGAGAGGGAACAACTTGACGGTATCCACGGCCCGCATCTTCTTTAAAAGTGTAGCCCTTTTCTTTGGCAATTTCATCAGCTTGTTTTTTAGTGTAGAAGTCGCCAACCGGCTTTGATGGATTTTCAAAAGCAGGATCATTAGGGTCAACTGCAATTTGCGTTACAATCGTTGCCACACTCTTATTCATCCAACGACGGTGTAATTCATTTTCTAAACTTTGTTGCAAATGGTAGCCAATATAACCTTGACTCATTGCGCCACATTCTGGGAAAGGAAAAGCAGCAGTTTTACCGTGTTCAGCAGCAAAATTCATCCCTAAATTAATGGCACCCACTTGTGGACCATTACCGTGGCTAATAACTACTTGATTTCCTGCAGCAATGAGTCCAATTAATGAGGAAGCAGTATTCTTTACTAACTTTAATTGTTCTTCAGGTGATTTGCCTAATGCATTTCCCCCTAAAGCAACGACTACTTTAGCCATGGCAAATGCCTCCTAATTAGTTTTGTTCACCCAAAGTTGCAACCATTACAGCCTTGATAGTGTGCATCCGGTTTTCGGCTTCACGGAAGACAACTGAATGTTCACTTTCGAATACTTCGTCAGTAACTTCCATTTCCTTTAAGCCAAACTTCTTTTCAATTTCCTTACCAACTTCAGTGTCGAGGTTGTGGAATGCAGGAAGACAGTGTTCAAAGAGAACATTAGGGTTTTCAGTAGCCTTCATAACATCCATTGTTACTTGGTAAGGCTTAAGAAGGTTGATCCGCTTTTCCCACATATCATCAGATTCACCCATTGATACCCAAACATCAGCATAGATTACGTCCATACCTTTGACACCTTCTTTGATGTCATTAGTAACAACAATCTTAGCACCAGTCTTGGCAGCAATTTCATTAGCCTTATCTAGAGTTTCCTTAGTTGGTTCCAATTCCTTAGGAGTAACAACGTGGTATTCCATCCCCATTACAGCGGCACCAAGCATCAATGCATTTGAAACATTGTCTTGACCGTCACCTACAAAGGCAAACTTGATGTCCTTGTAAGGCTTCTTCAATACTTCGTGAGCGGTTAAGAAGTCAGCAAGTACTTGTGTTGGGTGGTCTTCGTCAGTTAAACCATTCCAAACTGGTACACCAGAGTACTTAGCTAAAATTTCAACATTGCGTTGTGAGAATCCACGGTATTCGATACCATCAAACATTCCACCAAGAACTCGTGCAGTATCCTTAACAGATTCCTTGTGACCGATGTGCGAACCTGATGGGCCAAGGTAAGTTACATGAGCACCTTCATCCTTAGCACCAACTTCAAAAGAACAACGAGTACGAGTAGAACTCTTTTCAAAAATTAAAGCAATGTTCTTACCTTCAAGATTCTTGCCTTCATAACCAGCATATTTTGCCTTCTTTAAATCTTCAGCAAGATCAAGCATGTATTCCATTTCCCGAGTGTTAAAATCTGCAAGAGTTAAGAAACTACGATTACGTAAATTAAAAGCCATTTTTATTTCCTCCTAAGGTTTTAATACAAGTACTATAATAGGCTAAAGTTTCATAATACTTCAAAAAGACTCCATAAATAACAGAAAAAATTCAGCGTTTTTTTGCAGCAATCTCTTTATTCACAAGGATGTAAGCGGAAACAGATACACATTTGTAAAACAGCAACTCTATTGTCTATTATCTTCACAAAGAGTAAAATTAAATAGTGTTTCAAAATACTTCAAACAACATCAAGAAATCGGTGAAAATACATGAATTTTTATATTTTAGATAATGATAGTAAAATTATTCATTTATTATCCAATATTATTGAAAATGATTTCAACAATACTGTCGTCGGAACAACTTCTAACCCGCAACAGGCCTATGACGATGCAATGCGCCTAGGAATTGATATCATGTTTATCGATTATGCAATGCCAGCAATGGATGGAGTTCAACTTATTCAAAAAATTCAGGACAGTCATCATTATCCACACTTCATTATGACTGCTCAAGCAATTCTGCCTTCTGTTAAAACAAGTGCATATCAACATGGAATTGATTTTTTTATTGAAAAACCACTAAACATTGCAGAAGTTAAGTCAGTGATTAAACTAGCAGCGCAAAATATTAATATGTCTAACCGCCTCCTTCAAGTTTTGGACCTTGTAAGTGGTGCTGCAACGAATAATAATACAGTTACGATCAGTGGGAAAAATAAGAAAAAAGAAAACACTCAGTCCATCTTACGTTTTCTCGGTATTACAGCTGGAAATGGCGCTCCTGCAATTAACAAACTTATTAATACGATGATTGAACGGGAAATTAGTTTTGATGAGGTTAACTTTGAAGAATTTTTCCAATGTGATGAGCATGGCAAAAAGATAATTTTCCAACGAATTCGACGCGATATAAAAACTGGTCTTAATAATCTCGCACATATGTGTATGGATTATCCAGAAAACGACATTATTTTGGAATATGCGAATAACTTATATGAATATAAAAATGTCCACAATGAAATTTCATTTCTCAAAGGAGAGCGTACTAATGGTGGGCAAGTGTCACTAAAACACTTCTTTAATGGATTGATTCAAGAAATAAATTAACAATAAAATAGCGGAGAAAATGACCTTAAGACGGTTGTTTTCTCCGTTATTTACATTATCTAAGTTCTTTTAAAATTAATTGATCAATTACAATCGTTGTTTCATAAAGCCAATCTCGCGGATCTTGTTCGCTGTAGCCAGGATGAGGCTGATGGAGATCATAGCCATAGCTTTGTTGCGCAACAATCTTGCCATCATGGTCCATCGCTGAAACCTTGACTGCACTTGTGCCTAGGTCAACCCCAATTACATATTCGTTCATTATAATTTCATTCCCTTCTTAACCAATTTTATTTTCAATTATCTTACCATTCTTCTCTTCACAATTTACAATCATCGATTATAACTTAAATTATGTTATACTAACAATAATATTAATAATAAGAAGGGATAACCATTATGACTGCATATAAAAATTGTACCCTTAACGAACTTGACTACACAGTTGTGAAGGGCGGGAAAACAACAATTAGTGTTAATGGTAAGAATATTGTTCTCACTTTTGAAGATATTCCCGCCAAAAACCCTAAATACATGGATATTAAAATATTTTCTGTTCCTAAACATGTAATGGCTTCAATCATAATTAATGCCTATCTTAAAAATGATACCGATAATTTAGATATAAATAAAAAGGTTAAAGAGAAATTAGCAAACTGTATTAATACAGCTGCAAGAAATCGTTTTGGTCTTATTTAACTTATTTAATAGAAAAGAGAGGCTGGGAAAATAATCCAACCTCTTTACTATTTTAAAGTGTAAACTGCCAAAACGCAGTAGATGGCTGGATTATGAACGTTGATAAATCAGCGTCCATAATGCCCCAATAGGCTAGCTTCGCGTCGTAGTCATTCTTGCAGGGGTGGGACTAAAAACTCGAAGCAAGTTTATAGTCCCACTCCTTTTATTAAATTATTTTAAATGTAGGAGCTTAAATTCTAAATAACACCACAAGATAATTAGTGAAATACTATAGGCAGCAGAAAGCCATACTACATATTTTAAGAACGCTAAGATATGAAAAACAGTTAATATTTGCAGACAAATTGTTAAAACAATCCACACTACTAAATGATCTTTTATCCGATCCCGATGTTCAATTAATTCTTCTTTTTTCATAAAAATACTCCAGATAAAAGGAGAGAATAGCTATGTCGTAACAGCTATTCCCTTCTTAAACTATATCTAATTTATCCTAATCGTTTTTATCCATCTTAGCTCGTAATTCTTTGCCGATCTCTTCATATCCTGGCTTCCCAAGCAATCCGAACATGTTAGACTTATAAGCTTCAACACCCGGTTGGTTAAATGGATTAATACCGTTTAAGTAACCTGAAATTCCCATCGCAACCTCAAAGAAGTAAATAAGGTAACCTAAAGTATATTCGTCTTCTTGTGGGATATGAACAGTCATCACTGGTACTCCACCATCAGTATGAGCAGCAACCACCGCTTCATAAGCCTTGGTGTTAACGTAATCCATTGTCTTACCTTCCAAGTAGCCTAAACCATCAAGATTATCTGGTTCTGTTGGAATTTCCATGTCATAATTTGGCTTATCGAGCTTAACAACGGTTTCCATTAAGAAACGGCGACCTTCTTGGATGTATTGACCAAGTGAGTGAAGGTCGGTTGTGAAGTTAGCTGAAGAAGGATAAATTCCCTTTTGATCTTTTCCTTCTGATTCCCCAGCTAATTGTTTCCACCATTCCGCAAACATCCGCATGTTAGGCTCGTAGTTTTCGAGTAATTCTGTTTCATAGCCCTTACGATAAAGAATGTTCCGGTAAGCAGCGTATTGGTAGGCTTCGTTCTTGGTTAGATCAGGATCAACATAATCCTTTTCCGCTTGTGCAGCCCCTTCCATCAACTTATCAATGTCCGCACCAGAAGCAGCGATTGGCAAAAGACCTACCGCAGAAAGAACTGAGTAACGTCCTCCAACCCCATCAGGAATAACAAAGGTTTCATAGCCATGAGCATCTGCTTCAGTCTTTAAGGCACCCTTAGCCTTATCAGTAGTAGCATAAATCCGCTTATTAGCTTCATTTTCACCATACTTCTTAATTAAAAGGTCCTTAAAGATTCGGAAGGCAATTGATGGTTCAGTGGTTGTTCCTGACTTTGAAACAACATTGATGGAAAAGTCTTTATCACCAATTAATTGGATTAAGTCGTGAACATAGGTTGAACTCAAGGAGTTACCAGCAAAGACTACCAATGGAGCTTTCCGGTCTTTTGCCTTTTGAGCTTGGTAGAAGGTATTATGTAAGAAGTCGATTGCCATTTGAGCCCCAAGGTAAGAACCACCAATTCCAATAACAACTAAGACGTCTGAATCACGTTGAATCTTGTCAGCGGCCTTCTTTATACGGGCAAATTCTTCTTTGTCATATTCGGTTGGTAAATGGAGCCAATCACGGAAGTCGGCGCCAGCACCAGTTCCATTCCGTAATTCATCATTAGCGGCGTTAACCATTGCTTGCATTTCGCCAAGTTCGTTTTCATAAACAAATTGCTTTAATGCGCTACTGTCAAATTTAATGTGTGTCATTCCAATAGCTTCTTTCTATTTTTATTTTTTAGACATTTAAATGATAGCGGATAATGAAGTCGGTTTCAATCAGAACTAGCAAATTTTTCTTAATGAAAATTGACAATTTAAGGTTAATTAGGCATACTGGGAATACACAGCGTATCCGCTTACATAAATTGAAGGGAATAATTATTCATGGATAAAAACACTGAAAATATGTTAGCTGGGAAGCCTTATCGTCCTGGAACACCGGAACTCAATAAGTTTTCTCACCTTGCTCATCGTCTTTGTCGTGACTATAATTTAACAACTGATGAAGATACTGTTGAACGAGGAATGATTATTGATCGCCTATTTCCTCAGCATGCTGACGGAATATATCTTCAAGGACCAATTCATATCGATTACGGTCGGTTTACTAAAATAGGTAAGAATTTCTATGCTAATTTTAACTTTACTATTTTAGATACATGTCCTGTTACTATTGGAAATAATGTAATGTGCGGTCCAAACGTCTCGATCATTACAGCCATGCATCCTCTCATGTATCAGCAGCGTAATATTCGTCAACAAGCTGACGGTCAGTTCGATGACGTTGAATATGGCAAACAAGTTACAATTGGCGATAACTGTTGGCTTGCAAGCAATGTAACAGTTTGTCCGGGTGTAACAATCGGCAATGGTTGCGTTATCGGGGCAGGTACTGTCGTTACTAAAGATATTCCTGATAACTCCCTTGTCCTTGGTGTCCCAGGCAAAGTAATTCGTCCCATTACTGAAAAAGATCGCTTAGGAAATTTCCCTTATTAAATAATAATTTCGATATTAAAAGACCTTCATCAAAATCCGATGAAGGTCTTTTTAAGTTTAGTTTTAATATAATTTAAGCAAAAATAGTTAAAATACTTCCGGCAACAATAAAGATGATTCCGGCAATTGTAAATGACATTTCCCGCCGAGTCTTGTGTTCATGAAGAACTAAGATACCACCAATTGTTGCAATAATAACGTTCATTTGTGTAAAGACAAAGGCTGTATTAATTCCTAATGCCCGTCCAGCAAAGATATAAGCTAAGGCAGCAATTCCCCAAGAAATACCACCCCAGATATTGAGATATTGCTTCTTTTGCTTAAAGGAGTCAATATTACCTGAACAAATAGCATAAATAACAGATCCAAGTAAAATCCCAAGCATTTCTGGAAGGAAGATTCCTAAAGAACTATCATTAGCAATCATTGGCATCTTGGGGAATGCTGAGTAAACCCAGTAACCAATAGAAGTAATTAATAGAAAAAGGAAATTCTGAACAGTAATTTTCTTTCCGCTGCTCTGATCAGTAACAGAGGTCATCAAAGCACCAACAATAACAATTGCTAAAGCGATAAAACCAATAGTAAGGGTACGTGCTCCACGCCATTCTCCAAAGATAATAACCCCAATCAAAGAGTTACCAACTAATTGAAGTACTGTTGATAGGGGAATCGTGTTTGAAACACCCATCCGCTTAAATGAAACGAATTGTCCAATTTGACCAATTGTCCATAAAGCACCACACAGTACTGAGAACCAGAATCCAGTCGTTGTAACAGTTGGATGGCCGATAATAAATGCAACCAACCCAACAATCGTAGCACCGGCACCAATACCAAACATTTGGTTAATCGTTGAACCACCGATCTTACCAGTAATCAGTGGCATAATTCCCCAACCAATCGCAGGGATTAAAGCAAGTAAGTAGTTCATAAAAAATTCTCTCCTATCAATCCGTAATATTATTACGAGATATAAGTGTATCATATGGTAAACGCTTTCACAAGCGCTTTCTTTAAATCTCTTTGGATTATAAAAATTGGTCTACAAAAAATAAACGCTTTATTATCACAGTTAAAGCGTTTCACTTAAAGCATTGGCTTACTTTTTGTCTTTATTATTTGTAGGTTGAATATTATGAGGAGCGTATTCACGATCAGGGAAAAAGATTGTAAATGTCGTCCCTTTACCATACTGACTTTTTACATCAATTTTTCCGCCATGAAGAAGAACTAACTGCCGCACAATTGCAAGTCCCAAGCCAGATTCTCCGTACTTAGTATTCATCCGTGAACGATCAGCTTTATAGTATCGTTCCCAGATATTTTCAAGTTGTTCAGGAGTCATCCCAATTCCATTATCTTGAACTACAAATTGACTTCCCTTTTCCACACGTTTTCCCCGAATGTCAACAATTCCGTTATCAGTGAATTGGATTGCGTTTTGAATGATATTGAACATAATCTGTACAAACCGATCATAGTCTGCGTATACCCGTAAATTCTTTTCTACATCCAAGTGCAGAGTATCCTTTTTCTCTTTTGCCTTTTTCGCTAACTGCTCTCGTAAATTTTCGAGTACTGCCGATGCATCAAATACTTTCCGTTCCATCGCAATTTGGTTAGTGCGAATCTTTTCATAATCCAAATTATCATTGACCAAGCGAATTAAACGCCGCGTATCATTTTGCATTAACTGGATACTATGCTTTTTATCCTCTTCTGGAATCGCATCATACTGTAACCCTTCAAGAATTCCATTAATGGTTGTTAATGGCGTCCGCATTTCATGGGCTGCATTGGCCATAAATTGGCGTCTTCGCTCCTCTTGCCGGCGAATTTCTTGTTGTGATTCACGTAACGAAGCGGTCATTTGGTTAAAACTCCGACCGAGGTCTGCCACTTCATCACGCCCATTATCGTCCACTTCAACATTGTAATTTCCTTGCGCAATTTGGTGAGTAGCCATCCGCAATCGATCAATTCGTTTGGTAATTGACCGTGCCAAGAAGTAACTAACTGCAAGCGTTACAAGACTAGCAGTCAGTAGTGCCATTATTAAGTTAATCTTTATTTGGTGCATATTTTGCTCAATTGTCGAGACGAAAGTTGCAATCGAAACTACCGCAATCATCTTTCCTTTATAGAAGTATGGTCGTGAAACTTCGGTCATTCGTGGAGAAACACCTTTTGATACTCGTGAATTAATTTTAGGAGTAATTAGTTTAGTACAAACAGTTTCTCCCTTTTTTAACTTTTTCCAATCATTTTTACTCATACTAGGAGCAAAGCCGTTACTGGCAAAAATTTTCCGGTGAGTTGTATCATAAATTGCAAAGTGAACATTTTGCCGTGTTAAAAGATTGGCATTGCTATTTAACGATTCTGTAGCAAACCCTTCAAAACTTTGGGTTGCCATATTGTAACGAATAGAATCCTGAATTAAACTATCAGAATAACTTTTCAATTGTTGCCACGTATTATGATACATAGTGTTATTAGTTACATTTATAAACGAAATACTAACAATCACCATTAGCGTTAGAATAATCGCAAAAAATGAAAGCATCAACCGATACATTAATTTCATTAGTCGTTACCCTCGTCATCAAACTTATAGCCGACCCCCCATACAGTCTTAATTACTTGAGGTCCAATATTTTCTAACTTTTGCCGTAACTTTTTAATATGAGCATCAACAGTTCGCTCATCACCATAATATTCATAATCCCATACTAATTGTAAAAGTTGTGAACGGGTGAATACTTGACGTGGTTTAGAGGCAAGCGTCTTTAATAAGTCAAATTCTTTAGGTGTCAAGTCACCGACCGGTTTTCCATATAAGAATACTTCTCTTGTCTTAGTATTCATCTTAAAGTTCTTTGTTTGAATATCGAATGTATCATCACTATCAGTATCTTGAACATCCTCAAGTTTGTTTAAATGTGTTCGCCGATAAAGGGCCTTGATCCGCGCAATTAAAGTAATCGTACTAAATGGTTTGGTTACATAATCATCAGCACCAATTTCCAATCCCAATACCTGATCACTTTCAGTATCACGAGCTGTTAACATAATTAAAGGAACTGTTGGTGATACCCGTCGAATATCAGCTGCAACCTGCATTCCATCCTTTTTAGGAAGATTAAGGTCTAGCAAAATAATATCCCATTTATGAGGGTCAGCGTTAAACTTTTCTTCTGCTTCCACGCCATCATAAGCAAATTCATAGTGCCATTTTTCTTTCTTAAAAAACATTGCCATCATTTCACAGACAGAATGATTATCCTCAATCATTAATATTTCCATTTAATTCATTCCTTTATATTTTATCTGAACTTTATTTACTAATTTTTACATGAGAATATCTTCTTATGAAACCCCACTAATTATCCTAATATTTAGCATTAAAAAAGACTGCCATAAACCAATGGCAGTCCTTATAGGCATATAGTGGAGATGACGGGAGTCGAACCCGTGTCCAAGCATATCGCCATTTCAATCTCTACGTTCATATCTCAACTATTTAGATTTCACTAACCAAAACGCCGTTGATCAGGGCAACTATGGTTAGCTAGCTTGATTAATCTCTTCTTATTACTTCAAACGGGAGTAACAAGCGTAGTCCACTAATTATAAAACCCATTGCCGCATCATGGACGAACCCGGAATGGATCTACGCGCGCTACTTATTAGGCAGCGTATGCGTAAGAGTTTGAATTATTGTTTGCAGTTATAATTTAAAACTGAGCGTTTTTACGAAGACGCAACCTTCGAAACGCAATTGAAACTCGACCTATACCTGTCGAATCCATAAACATCCCCATAAGATGTACACCTATTATACCACATTTGTATAAAAAAGCGAGACTATGAAGATTACCTTCTTAGTCTCGTTTTGCTTTGTCCTAATAATTCAGTTTAAATTTTAGTACCAGCCGTTAGCTTGCCAGTGAGCCTGAGCATTTTGCCATGAACCGTAACGACTCGCAACGTATTGGTCAGCAACCCGTTCTTGGTTAGCTGCTGAGTAGTCACCGTTAAGGTATGATGCTGATAATTGGTACTTACCAATATATTGACCGTTAGTAGCACCGTAGTTACCACCAGATTCACGAGCGGCAATCCAAGCCTTAGCAGCAGCTTCTGAACCTGAAGCATTTGAAGTATAGCTTTGGCTAGCTTGACTTTGAGCTTGTTGAGGTTGTGCTTGTGCAGCTTGAGTATTGTTATTAGCGACGTTTGCATTAGCTGCGTTTTGAGCGTTGTATTCTTGAATTTCACCATCGCTCTTGATGATTAACTTTTGGCCAACATAAATCTTGTTAATATCTTGAATATTGTTCTTCTTAGCAAGATCATTAACCATACTGTTGTCTTTTGCGAATTTGTAAGAAATACCTGAAAGTGTGTCACCACTTTGTACGGTGTAAATAGTGTCAGCGTTAGCAGCAGTAGCCGTTGCACTAACACCTAAGGCCACTGCACCAAGAGTAGCAGATACTTTAGCAAAGTTTTTCTTAGAAATCATAAATTAAACAACCATCCTTTATTATTTAACAAATTATCTTTTCCGTTTCAACACCTTATATATTACACTCTTAATATTACTAAGCTGTAACAGCACCATTTCTATTTACTACTCCCCGTTGACTTTTTGTAATATTTCGTAATATAAGTTGTCAATTAATATGATTATAAAATCTGTAAGTCCTTGTGCTAGTTAGCTTTTAGGGCCCCATAACTTTTATTGAAAAGTCATTAAATTATACATAAAAAAGAGTATTTTTTTAGCAAAAAATTCATATTTGCGCCAAAAATACTCTTTATTTTACTTTTTATAACAATCTTTATTACAAAAGTGTTGCAAAATAACGTTCACAATACTTTGCAACCCCGTCATTATCGTTTGTATCTGTAATTGCTGTTGCCACTGCTTTAACGTTAGGAAGCCCGTTTTCCATTACGATTCCTTGGGCAGCTGCTTCAATCATTTCAAGATCATTATCAGCATCCCCAAATGTCATCAAATTACTAAAATCATCCCCAAAATGATCTAGTAGCGCCTTCAGTCCAACCGCCTTATTTAATTTTTTAGGTAAAAATTCCATTATCATTGGTTGAGATTGAACTGCATGATACTGCTCTTTAAGATCAGCTGGAAGTTCTCCTATAATAGTAGACAATTTTTCAGGGGTGATTGCCATTACAGCTTTACTATAAGTTTTTTCCGGCACATCACTCATTGGCAAAGATTGGAATTCAATATTCTTTAACACTGTCCGATAAATAGATCCTGGATAATCATTTAATTCGTATACCCGTTCAAAGTCTAAAACATTGAGGGGAATCTTTTTTCGTTTAACATAAGAAAATAGTGGCAGTAAATCACTCTTTTTCATTCCTAATTCAAAAAGATGTTCACGTGATTCATTATTAATAACTAATCCGCCATTAAACGTAACTGTGTAATCATCTGAATCAGTTAAACCAAGCTGTTCAATATATGGCCAAATTGCATTGATTGGGCGGCCAGTACAAAGCACTACCTTAATTCCCTCTTGATGTAATTGCTTTAGGACATGTTCATTACGTTGACTAATTTCTTTATTACTATTTAAAAGCGTATTATCTAGGTCTAGCGCAACCATCTTAATCATTTTCTTATTCCTTCTTTCGGATATTCCCCTGAATTATTTGTTGATTAAAGTCTTCAAAAAGTGTTAAAAACTGATCAGCACGATCTTCACCATAAATCTGAACCCAATTGGCAAAGCGGTGATTAATCCTTTGCCAAATCTCACTTTCAGCATCTTTACCTTTTTTTGTTGCAACTAAAAACATCCGACGTCGATCAGCTGGATCAGCTTTTTGTTCAACATATTTTTGCTGAAAAAGGACTTTTAATTGGCGAGAGACGGCACTCCTTGTTACTTGCCGTTGCTCGGCGATATCCATTAGTTTGATATTAGGATGGTTAATGATTTTTCGTAAAATCAAGAATTGTTCAAAAGATAAATTATATTCACTCGCTGGTTCGGAAATAAAGCTTTCGATGCCTTTTAATCCTGTTAAGTAAATATTGATAGCTTTGTCTAATAATTGATCTTCGTGTGTCATTACTAACCTCCTATTTTTTTGTCAAGATCTCCTTTGCGATTAACCGTGCAAAATGATCATTTCCACTTGGTCCCATATGCACATTGTCACTTGCAAACCAATCAGAGTGTCCTTGACTTGCCTTATTCCAATCGACCACATGGATATTCTTATGCTTCTTTGCTAAATCTTTAATTTCGTTATTAACCGTTTGCTGCCATGGCTTTGTTGGAACATGAGCAGTTACCCAATAGATCTGGTGCCCAGAGCCAATCGTACTTAAAATATCGTCTAACGTATCTTGTGTCATAGGGCCGTTCGTTCCCAAATTCAAGACAACAATCTTATTTAACTGCCCATCTGTCTTTAATTGTTTGATAACATCAGGAGCGGCAGAACCTTGACGCCCAACTTGTGCATCAACATAAGCATTTGGCATTAATTTCTGAATACTATCTGCGGCATCAGCCATCACCGAATCACCGATGGCCGTTACCTTTAACTTCTGCGCTGCTTTTATTTGTGCAGGGGTTAAATCATACTGTTTCTGAAGCTTAGAAGTATTACCACTAGCTTCCGCAACATTATCCCCCTTTGCAATCTTCTTATTGTGTTCTTCAGCAGCCTGGTGGTTTTGCTCTATCCGTTGTTGAACCGCTGTTTTCTTTGGTGTACGGTTTGGTTGGCACAAACCGATAAATGCAATAACAACAACTAATGCACTTACCATCATTTTAGCCCCGCTTTGCCAACTAAAGTGATGCGTTTCTAACACATGCTGGAGATCAGCCGGTAATTTTGACCACTGATACTGAGCAAATGGGCGTTCAATTAACCGGTAAGAAACTTCACTTACTACTAAAATAATAATGATTTCTACTAATGCATTGAGAAGTGGATGATTGCCGACTTTGATTAATCGTTCATAAAAGACCATAACGGGATATTGATAAACATAAACCCCATAAGAACGCTGACCAACCCAATGAAAAACCGGATTTGTAAACCATTTATTCATCTCCGCACCTGGGTGAATAATAGTAGCCATTAATATCATTCCAATAAAGCTATAGAGAAACATTCCCCCGCGGTAAGTAAAAGATGACTGTCCATTCAATGAGAAAAAGCCAACAATGGTCAATATTGTTGCAATAATTCCTATAATATTAAGTAACCGGCGACTATTTGCCTGTAAATTAGGTCGAAGTCGATTTAATGGCCAGACAAGCCCTAACCATGAGCCAAGTAAAAGTGAAAAGGCCCGTGTATCAGTTCCATAATAAACCCGATTGATATTTGCCGGGTCGTAAAGAACAGCCATTTCTATTGCTGACAATACAGCCAATATAAAAACTACCCGCCGCACATTCTGTAGCTTCTTAAAAATCACAAATAACAACGTAATAATCAGGGGCCACAGAAGATAAAATTGTGCTTCAACCCCTAATGTCCAAAGATGGGTAAAAGGTGAAACGCCACCAAATTGATCAAAGTAGGACTGCCCGTGACTGATTTCCCACCAATTATATACCCACGTTAAATTAGTAACAATTACCGCTCGAATGTTATGGAGTAATTCTCGCGCAAATAAGGTAATATACGCTGTCGTTAAAATTAGCATCGCAATTAATGTCGGATATAGTCTTCGAAATCTCTTTAGATAGAAATGTCCCAAACTAATACAACCACCATATTTAAGTTGCCGACTAAACTGATAGGTTACAAAGTATCCAGAGACTAATAGAAAAAGCGGCACTCCTAAATAACCACCCATTAAAACATTGGGCAATAGGTGGTAAATAATAACTCCTAAGACAGCTAATGTTCGTAAGCCGTCTATCCCTGTAACGAAATAGTACGACTTCATCCCCTGTGATGGATTAAAATTTGGCTTCATTGCCTAACCTCCATATTTTTATATCCATTTTTAGTACTACCAAATAACTTAGCTTCCTATTTTACCCAATATGATTTTCTTTTAAGATCGTTTGAACAACCTCTTCAATCTCTGGGGGACGTTTCCACTCTTCCCAATGATCCATTGCTTCGGTTTGCATCTTATAGTGAGTATTTATAAAGTGTTCATATTTAATAACATTTTTAGAATGAGGGATATTTAGTTCTAAAATACGAACCTCTTTAATAAAATTCCGTTCAGCTGCTAATTCTGCACGGCCATTTTGAACCATATTACCAATTTCATAATATTTTGAGCCGTCATTACGGGTAATTTCCTCAATTAATGTTAACGTTTCGTGTTGTTCTTCCACGTTGTTCTTCCCCTTTCAACCCTTATCATTATAGCGAGTTTAAATAAAAAAATCACCGTCTAAAAGACGATGATCGGCATAAGAGAGAAAGAGAATTGATTAGAAGGTAATTATTTTATACCTTGCAACTATCATGGTAGCGTTTCCATAAAAGTAAGTCAACCCTTTTATTAAACAAATCTAAAGAAAATATCAAATTACTTTAAAAATAAAAAGAAGTTGAGAAACCAACTAAAGCTTCTCTAACTTCCTTTATAATTTTTATTGAACTGTAACAGACTTTGCGAGGTTACGTGGCTTATCAACATCAAGTCCCTTACCAAGACTAGTGTAGTAAGCCAACAATTGTGCTGGAATTACGCTAAGAAGTGGTGTCAACACTTCATCGACATCGGGAAGAACGAATGTATCGTCCTCTTTTGCAAGGTGCCGTGAAACAATTGTAATTGCATTGGCCCCACGAGCCTGCGTTTCTTCAAGATTGCTCCGTGTTAAACCAGCAGTCCGATCTTGGGTAATGATTCCAATCACTGGAGTCTGATCTTCAATTAAAGCAATTGTTCCATGCTTCAATTCACCAGATGCAAAACCTTCCGCTTGAACGTATGAAATTTCCTTTAACTTCAAAGCAGCTTCAAGTGAAACTGACCAATCCATTCCCCGGCCAATGTAGAAGGCGCTTGGAGATTTAGAGAGGTAACGAGAAGCAATTTCTTCGACTTTCTTCTTACTATCAGTAATTGATTGCATACCATTAGCAACTAATCCTAATTGGTGCTTAACATCAAAGTCTTTAGCTGCTTGCTTATCCATGTAAACGCCTAATGCTTGAGCAAGAATAGCTTCGACAGCAATTTGGGCAGTGTAGGCTTTTGTTGAAGCCACGGCAATTTCTGGACCAGCGTAAAGTAATTCAGTGTAAGTTGCTTCACGAGAAAGCGTTGACTTGTCAACATTAGTAATTGTTAAGCTTGGCCAGTTATGCTTATTAACATTAACCAGTACTTCCCGACTATCAGCTGTTTCACCACTTTGACTTAAGAAGATAAAGAACGGCTTCTTAGAAAGGAGTGGTTGCTCATAAGCAAATTCTGATGAAATGTGAACAGATGTAGGAATTCCACAAAGTTTTTCAAAAATGCGCGCACCTACTAAGCCAGCATGATAACTTGTACCGGCACCAACGATGTAAAGGTGGTCAGCATCTGCCATATCTTTTAACATCTCTTCATTAATCTGTGCTACATCATTGTCACCAAAGTATTCTTGAACTAACTTCCGCATAACAGCTGGTTGCTCGTCAATTTCCTTTAACATGTAGTATGGGTAAGCACCTTTATCTGCGGCATTAGCATCCATATCAACCTTAAATGTTGGCCGATCAATCTCATTACCATCAAAGTCTTTAACAGTAACGTGATCTGGCTTAACGATTACCAACTCGTGGTCACCGATTTCCATAAAGGTATTAGTTTCCTTAATCATTGACATTGCATCAGAACCAACCATGTTGTAACCATCAGCAATCCCAACTAATAATGGACTCTTATTTTTAGCAACAAATAATGTATCTGGTTGTTCTTTATCCATCAATACAAATGCATATGAAGAATCTGGGCTGATTAAACGAAGAACCTTAAGAAGGGCTGCTTCTGTTGACATTCCAGATTCAACTACAAATTTATCAACTAATTGAACAATTACTTCTGTATCAGTTTGACTAACAAATTTAACGTCAGATAAGTATTCTTTCTTTAAGTCAGCATAATTTTCAATTACACCGTTATGAACTAAGTAGAACCGTTCGTCTTGAGAGTATTGAGGGTGAGCATTGGCTTCATTTGGTTCACCATGAGTAGCCCACCGGGTATGGCCAATACCGGCTAAACCATGGACTTCTTCTCCAAGCGCCGCTTCTAGATTAGCAATCCGACCTGGCCGCTTTACAAGGTAATCATGTCCTTGTTGATCATTAACATAAACTCCTGCAGAGTCATATCCACGATATTCAAGACGCTTTAATCCATCAATTAGAATTGACAAACTCTTGTCAGTTCCTGTAACTCCAACAATTCCACACATAATTAAATTCCATCCTTTAAATAAAATTGGTATAGATAACTAGTGATTATCACTAGATCTAATCAACCGTATTGTATAGTACAGTTTTTAGATTATCTTGTCAATTATTTTATTAGATTGGTCTATATGATTTAAAATTTATTAAAAGATTAAAAAGCGAGACTAGAAGAATAAATTTTCTTCCAGCCTCGCTTTTTCACTTCTCAAGTTATTCTACTTCTAATTCCGCGCGGGCAACATCACCGATCCGTTCAACGTATTCATGAACTAATTCTGGCGTAGCTGCTTCAGCCATAATGCGCAAAAGAGGTTCAGTTCCACTAGGACGAACAAGAACCCGTCCGTCCCCGTTCATTTCCTTCTCGACTTGCGCAATAATTTCCTTTAATTTTTGATTTTCCATTGCAGTAGTTTTATCTGCTACCTTAATATTCAATAACTCTTGTGGATAAGTTGTTACATCATTTGCCAATTCAGCGAGTGTCTTCCCAGAGTCTTTAACTACAGACAAGAGTTGCAGTGCGGTAAGCATTCCATCCCCAGTTGTATTGTGATCTAAGAAAATAATATGTCCTGATTGTTCACCACCAAGGTTATAACCATTTTTCAGCATTTCCTCAACAACATACCGGTCACCAACCTTAGTCTTAACACTCTTTAAGTTGTGCGCTTCTAAAGCTTTGTACATTCCCAGATTACTCATCACAGTTGTAACTACTGTATCTTTCTTAAGTAATCCCTTCTTATCCATGTACTTACCACAGATATACATAATCTTATCACCGTCAACAATATTTCCCTCATTATCAACAGCAATGCAACGGTCACCATCACCATCAAATGCTACTCCAAGATCAGCATTATTTTCCACAACCGCTTTTTGGAGGCTCTCTGGGTGAGTTGATCCACAATTTAGGTTAGTATTTAAGCCATCTGGTTGATCATTAATTGGAATAAAGTCCACATTCATATCAGCAAAAAGATTAGAGATAAAGCCACTTGTTGCACCATTAGCAGCATCAACTACCACTTTTAATCCTTCAAGATCACTTGAAACAGTTTGTTCCAAGAATGAAGTGTACTTTAATGCTCCCTCATGATAATCAGCAACTGTTCCTAAGCCTGCATCAGATGGTCGTGGCAACGTATCTTCTTCAGCATCTAGTAATTGTTCAATTTCATATTCCAATTCATCGGATAATTTAAATCCATTACCACCAAAATATTTAATCCCGTTATATTTAATTGGGTTATGACTAGCAGTAATCATAACTCCAGCATCAGCTTCTTGTGCCCGAACAAGGTAAGCAACCCCGGGAGTAGTGACAACCCCTAGCCGTAAAACTTCAATACCAACGGATAATAATCCAGCAATCAATGCATTTTCTAGCATTTCACCTGAAATTCGTGTATCACGAGCAACTAATACTTGAGGTTGTTTTCGTTCTGAGTGCCGAGTAAGGACATATCCACCTGCGCGACCAACACGGAACGCCAATTCTGGACTTAAATCTTGATTTGCAACTCCACGAACTCCATCAGTTCCAAAATATTTTAACTTCATTTCACTTCTCCTCTATGTGTATCTTTATTATTGATTTCGACTACTTGAACTTGAATCTTCATTACTTATGCTGCTTGAAGATTGGGATGTTTCAGATGAAGAATCTGAAGAGTCATTTCGCGATGTTGCTCTTGAATTACTCTTTGCTTCTTCACTCTCTTCACTACCACTACTACTTGATGAACTATCATTTGAACTGCTGCTTTGTGAACCCGCAGAAATAGGAATAGAAACATTAGTAGTAGTTGGTGAAATCACAACATTAAGTGTTTGACCATTCCGATCAATTGCTTGTAGTGTTACCTGTCGTGCAATATTATCCTTTGCATCGTGCGGAATTGCTACAAAAGCAACAATTCGATTTACTTTATTAACTTCATCTCGTGAACCAGTAACTTGGACAGTCTGAATATCACTATGTGGACGTCCAAGCTTATAGCCATTATCCAAATCTCTAGTACTCAAACGAATAGTTACTTTCATTGTAATCGTCTTGCGTGGTTGAATATTAACATTAATATATTGTGGCTCAATTTTAGAAGTTAATTCTGAATTTAACCCACTCGTTTTTAACTTTACTCGGTGTTTACCAGGAGTCAAGTCAGACAAATCCGCATACACCTTAAAATTTTGAGTATTAGAGGTAGTTGTAACCAATGCGGAAGGACCGGTTACCTTAACCTTAACATATTGAGGATACCCGCTGACAATATACTTATTATTATCAATTGTCACATCAAGGGGCATTCGAAGGGTAACGGATTTATTCGACATTAAAGCACTACTCTGGTTATTATTCCGAGTATTTTGACGAAGGAAGCCGCTTTTGCTCCCATTTACATACATGAATAGAAAGAGTGCTAGGATTAACGAAATAATTCGCAAAAACCATTTCCGGCGAAAGAAGCCTTTAGTGTCCTTGCCCATGACGGCCACCTCCTTTACGTTGAAACTTAGCATAAAGTTCTGTTACCAAGTTTTCGTGTTGAGGCTCATGCGTATACAACTGAGCACGTAAGAACTTTAGGTATTCATCTCGCGACATGTTTCGAATTAATTCATTATCTTTCGTAATTGAAACTTCGCCGGTTTCTTCTGAAATAACAATTGTCAATGCATCTGTCACTTCACTAATTCCGACAGCAGCCCGATGTCGTGTCCCTAATTCTTTAGGAATCAATTTACTATCAGACAAAGGAAGATAAGCAGCCGCTACTGCAATCCGATTATTTTTTATAATCACTGCTCCATCATGCAAGGGCGTATTAGGAATAAAAGTATTAATAAGTAATGCCCCTGAAATATCAGCATCGAGTGGAATACCTGTTTCAATATACTCTTCTAGACCAGTCTTCATTTGAATACTCATTAAAGCACCAATTCTTCGCTTTGACATGTACTGAATCGCTTGGTCTAATTGCTTAATCATATCTTCTTCTTTCTCATTTGCTGTTTGATTATGAGTAAAGAAAGTTCCTCGACCAAGGTGTTCCAGTCCGCGCCGAATCTCTGGCTGGAAGATAATGACAATTGCAATAACACCCCAGTTGATAATCTGGTCCATTACCCACGAAACAGTACTTAAACCAACATACCAACTAACAATCTTAACCAAAATAATGATCAGAATACCACGAAATAGTTGGACAGCTCTTGTACCACGAATCAACATTAATAACTCGTAGATTAAAAACCAAATTACTAAGATATCAATTAAGTGAATCAGATTCTGCCATGTTAGAAGCGAAATTATAAATTGCATCGCATTCACCATCCTCTAAATCACGTTCATATTATATCATTTCATTTCGTGTTTAGCTTAATCTAGAAAAAAATTACTTTAAAGTTTTGGAAATAAATAAAGGCTCAGCTGATTAAATAACCGCTGGGCCTTTAATATTAAATTATTTCCTGGGAAATTTTAGTGTTCTTGCACTTCATTTGGATGAGCCTTTTCCCAACGGTGCTCAGTCCAGAAGTAAATAGTGATAAGTGCGAAACAAATTGCTGGGACAATGAATGATAACTGCATTGAACCAGTTAAATCTGATACCCGTCCTTGAATTGTTGGAACAATTGCCCCACCAATTAAGGACATAACGATAAATGCACCACCAGTTTCGGTGTACTTCTTTTCATGAATTTGATCAAGGGTATGAGCATAGATCGTTGGCCATTCTGGTCCAAAGAAGAAACTAGTTGCGATTGCCGCAATTACCGCTGTGATGTTAGGAACAGTAAAGGTAATTACTAATGAAATTGTTCCAAGTAATGAGAACCAAGTTAATACCTTAGTAATTGAGTAACGGTCAAGGAACCAGTTTGCAACTAACTTACCAAAGAACCAAGCGATGTAACTATAGATCATGAAAGTTGAAGCAGCTGCATCAGAAATATGAGAATCAAGGCGTAATGCTAACCGAATAGTGAATGACCATACAGTCGTTTGCATACCAGCATAAATAAACTGACAGAGAACCCCTTTCATGTACCGCTTATTGTGGAATAAGTAGTTGAAAGTTTCGCCAAGTGATGGTTGGTCTTCTTTAGTTTCAGAACCAGTTGAGAAGGCCTTAGCGCGAGGCATCTTAGTAACTGCCAAAACGATAAAGATGATGATTAAAACAATCAAAATATACTTATAAGGCTGCAAAGTCAATTGAAGCAAGTGTTCATTGTAAGCTTCTGCCTCAGATTTTGACATCTTAGCAACCTTGTCGGCAATATTTCCACCTTCACCGAAAATAAGGTACTTACCAAGAACGATTCCCATGATATCACCAAGAGGAATCAAAACATTAGCAACGTTTAACCGTTTGTTAGCAGTTTCTTTTGGCCCAAACATCGTTGCATATGTATCACAGCTAGTTTCAAGAAAACTCAAACCAATAGCAATAGCAAAAATAGCAACTAAAAACATACTATAAGTAGCAACATGTGAAGCTGGGAAAAACATTCCACAACCAATAATATAAAATAATAGCCCAATAAGAATTGCTAACTTATATGATGTCTTCTTAATAAGAATTGAAGCCGGAATTGCCATTAAGAAATAACCACCGTAAAAGGCACTTTGAACAAAGGCCGTTGCAGTATCATTTAAGGTAAAAACCGTCTTAAATTGTGTAATCAAAATATCATTAAGACTGGCCGCTGCTCCCCATAATGGGAAGATTAAACATAAAATAACAAATTGGAACATTGGTGTCCGACTTAAATAACCGTCTGAAAGTTGAACCCAACTTTGTCCATTCTCTTTTTTTACTTCATTTTCCATAAAAACTAACCCCTAATATTAAAATGTTACGCCTGATTCAAGGATAATGTTTGAGTATGGCGTCATTTCCCCTGTCCGAATGAAAGCATGTGTCTTGGCAAGACTCTTCTTAAGCTCACTGTGAGGCATAAACGCAACCTCAACATCAGGTAATGCCTTCTTAATATTTTCAAGTTGTTCTGGATTTTGGTCCTTGATTTCTTCAGCTAAGTAAATCTTTTGAACCTTCATTTCCTTAAGAACGTTATTCAATACGTCCATAAAACTTGGCAATTCCTTATCAACAGCCAAATCAATCTTTTTAGTACCAAATGGAACAGGCATTCCTGCATCACCAATTGATAACCAATCCATATGTCCCATATTAGCTACGACAGCTGAAACTTCTGAATTAATAATCCCTGTTTTCTTCATGATAGTACTCCTTAATTTTCTGCTAATGCTTTTATAACCGCATCATGGTTTGGAATAGAAGGCATTGCTCCCATTTGTTGAACAGTCAAACTAGATGCTCGTTGTGCGTAGACAAGTGCCTTGTCAACATTTGATAAGTCCTTTTCCAATTGTGAACTTAATGCCCCAAGGAATGTATCACCAGCTGCTGTAGTATCAACTGCCTTAACCTTAAATGCTGGAACTAATCCATGAGCTGTAGGTGTAGAGTAAAATACTCCTTTTGAGCCTAAAGTAATCAAAAGGTGCTTAACTCCCCGTTCACGGAAGTAATCAGCACTCTTTAACATTGATTCTTCATCAGTAATTTCAATACCTGTTAATAAGGCGCATTCACTTTCATTAGGCGTAATAACATCTGTATATTTTAATAACTCTGGTAAAATCTCATGAGCTGGTGCTGGATTTAAAAGAGTAGTAACACCGTATTTTTTAGCTTGCTTAAATGCATCTAAAGCCACTTCTTGTGGTGTTTCAAATTGACTAATTAAAAAGTCAGCATCTTCTAAAACATCATCAATACCTGCAAGAACATCAGTGGTCATTGCTTGATTAGCACCGCCATATACCATAATGTCATTTTGACCATTAGCATCTAAAGTAATCGCAGCACTACCAGTGCCATGTAACTTATCAGTCATGATATGGCGTGTATCAATATGATCATCAGCCAATGATTCAAGCATGTAAGCTCCTTCTTTATCAGAACCAACTGCCCCAATAAAGGCCGTCTTGGCACCAGAGCGGGCTGCTGCAACTGCTTGATTGGCACCCTTACCACCAGGAGCAGAACTCTTACTTACTGCTGAAATGGTTTCACCAGGTTGAGGGAAGCGATCAACGTGATAAGTAGTATCAACATTAATACTTCCTAAAACAACTACATTATTGCTCATAAATATACTCCTTACTTTGTGAATTTTTTTAAAAATGAGACTTAAATATCCTATCACATTTTGAAAGTGATTACAAAGTTATTTTTATCAGTCGGTGAATCGGTATACGTCAAAATCCTTTGAAATCGCTTTTTATCTATAAAAATAATTTTTCAATGAGCAATTTGTGAGATTTTTTCATAATTAACAAATAATAAGATCAATCAAATTATTTTTTCCCTTTTTAACAGCACCTGACTATAGACTAAATTCATTCATTACTTCACTATCTTTAAAATAATAAAAGTGCAAGCTTATTAATAATCTTTTAATAAACTTACACTTTATCTTTTTAATCTTGCCGGCCGATAATTCTTACTTCGGTTTCAAGATCAACACCAAATTTTTCTTTAACTGTCTTTTGGACATGATGGATAACATTTACGTAGTCTGCTGCGGTTCCATGGTCAATATTAACGATAAAGCCAGCATGCTTAGTCGAAACTTGCGCCCCACCTGAAGTATAACCTTGTAATCCAGCATCATGAATCAACTTTCCGGCATAATATCCTTCTGGCCGTTTAAAGACACTTCCACAAGATGGGAGATCTAATGGCTGTTTAGCTTCTCGCCGTTCATTTAGGTCGTCCATCCTTGCTTTGATATCATCATACTTACCCGGTTCCAAAGCAAATGTAGCATCTAACACGACGCCATTATTATCTTGAATACTGCTATGCCGATAACCGAAGTCCAATTCTTCATTAGTAAGGTGTTTAATTGTTCCATCAGGCAGCATTACGGTTGCCTCAGAAACAACATTTTTAGTTTCACCACCATATGCACCGGCATTCATGAAGACAGCCCCACCAATACTGCCTGGAATACCAGCAGCAAATTCTAATCCAGTAAGTTCACTATCACGAGCTGCCTCGGTTGTTGCAATATAAGATGCCCCTGCCTGTGCAGTTACCTTATTATCATGAACTTCAATTTTATTAAGCCGCGTAAGAATAATTGTTAAATCATCTATACCGCCATCGCCAACAATCAAATTACTGGCGTTTCCTAAAACCGTTAAGCCCATTTTATGCTCACGAACATAATCAACCAATTCTTTTACCTGGTCAATCGTTTCGGGAAAAGCCAACCAGTCAGCTGGACCTCCTGTTTTAGTATAGGTGTAATTCATTAATGGTTCATCTTGTTTAATTTCAATATCAGGAAATTCGTTCATCAAATTAGCCATTCTCTATTTCTTCCTTTTTTGTATTTACTTTCAAGAGCTATTGTATCATTTTTCAAAAGTAAAAGTTTTGAAAAATGATTAGTTGATTGTAAAATAAAATTATCGACTTTTGCAAGGAGGATGTATGATGAATTTTATAGCAATGGACTTTGAGACTGCTAATGGCAAGCGTTACAGTGCATGTTCGCTTGCACTCACAATCGTTCGGAATGGACAAATTGCCGACGAATTTTACACCCTAATTAATCCTCATACTAAATTCTTTTGGCGTAATACACAGATTCATGGCATCCACGAACGTGACGTCCAAAATGCGCCTGATTTTCCAGAAGTATGGGAACATATCAACCAATTCTACACTCCTGATAAATTAGTTATTGCCCATAATAATCGATTTGATAATAGTGTTTTAAAGAATACGTTAGAACATTACGATATCGAAGTCCCCGCCTACCAGACACTCGATACTGTTGCTTCAAGCCGCCAGTTGATTCCAGGACTAACAAATTATAAACTTAATACTGTTTGTGACGCGTTAAATATCGACCTTCATCACCACCATAATGCTCTTGATGATGCCCAGGCTTGCGCTAACATTCTACTTTATCAAAGCAAGCATTTTACCTCACAACAGATTCAGCCCTTTATTAATTTAATCGGCTAAAGGAGAGAATCATGACAGATATTAATCTTAAAGGTGGAAAACTAAGTATTGAACAACTTAATACTATTTTTGAAACCATCCCCGTAGAATTCGATTTCATTGATGAAAATGATATCATTCGCTGGTCATCAGCTAATCGGCATCGTTTATTCAAGCGAACGAATGCAGACTTAGGTAAACATGTGCTTGAGGTTCATCCCGGGCATAGTCAAGGCCATGTTAAGCAAGTCCTCCATGATATGCATAGCGGAGACCGTGATTCAATTAGCATTATGATCAAGCATCATGGTCAACCTGTAAATATTGCCTTTTATGCCTTACGTAATGATCAAAATAAATACCTTGGATGTGTAGAGGTAACGCAAGACGTTAGTAAACAGCAAACAAAGGGATCCTTCTGGCGAAACATTATGCAAGTCCTACATAAAAAATAAACATATGTACAAAGAAAGAGGAAATGATGGCTTACTTTTCCATTGTTTCCTCTTTTTTATTATCGTATTGCATTTGCAGGACATTACGACCCTGCTCAACTGTTTTTCCTATTGTAACAAAGTGTAATTGCTGATAAAGATTAATTGCCGGAATATTATCCTCAAAAACTGTCAGGACCAAATTTTCTAAACTACTATAAGTATTAAACCAATATTCTGCTTCATCGACTAATAAGCGACCGATTCCGTTTCGCCAATACTTTTTCCGTACCACGACTCCTAATTCACCGGTTGTCGGTTGATGATCTAATACCATTACAGTAACCATCCCCACAATCTCTTCGCCGAGCATCGCAAGTAAAATAACACAATCATCAAATTGATTTATTAAATCGATATTTTTTGCTTCTGTCTTTTCACTAATCTCATTTAAATGCGGAACTAATACCGCGTCACTTTCAGTTGCAGTTACCCGTAAAAATTGCAAAACAGCCCCGGCATCCTCACTCGTTGCTAGCTTTATCGAAATGTCATCTGCCATTATCCCACCATGCTTTTTATAATTTGGTCAAAATGCTGTCCATGGGGTTCAAATTCCAGAACACGAGTATTATCATCATCTGTTCGCTTGAAGTGGATAGCTAAAAAGTCAGCTGGCAATTCATCTTCAACAAATTCAGCCCATTCAACAACTGAAACTCCATCACCATCAAAGTATTCTTCAAGTCCGAGATCTTCTGCTCCCCCATTTTCTAAGCGATATGCATCCATATGGTATAAGGGGAGACGGCCATCTTGATATTCATGAATAATTGTAAAAGTAGGACTTTTAATGATATCAGGAATTTCTAACCCTGCAGCCAATCCCTTGGTAAAAGTAGTCTTGCCTGCTCCTAAATCACCGTCTAAGACTAGCACATCCCCGGCAACTAATTGCTGACCAATTTTCTTTCCAAGGGCAATTGTTGCGTCCCGATTCGTTAACGTTAAGCTCTCCATAGTACTCTCTCCAAGTTTAAAATACTAGCCTTATTGTACCCATCTCATGTTTAAAAAGCAAAGGAAGTGGGACTAAACTCGCTTGCGAGTTTTTAGTCCCACTTCCTTTTCATCAATATTTACAATGCTTGTGCTGCGGTAATCATTGCAACCTTATAAGCATCATCCTCACTGCATCCCCGTGAAAGATCTGCAATCGGTGCGTTAAGTCCTTGAAGGATAGGACCAACTGCTGTAAAACCGCCAAATCGTTGTGCAATCTTGTAGCCAATATTCCCTGCTTCCAGACTTGGGAAAATAAAGACATTAGCATGACCAGCAACTTTTGAATCAGGGGCTTTAAGTTCACCTACTGATGGGACAACAGCAGCATCAAATTGTAACTCACCATCAGCTGGTAAATCAGGATCTAATTCATGAACTAGCTTAGCAGCATCCGCAACCTTGGTAACCATTTCACCCTTAGCAGAACCCTTAGTTGAAAAACTAAGAAGCGCAACCTTAGGATCAATTTCAAATAAGCGTGCTGTTTCCGCACTTTGAATTGCCACTTCGGCCATTGTTGGGGCATCCAATTCAATATTAATCGCACAATCAGCAAAGATATAACGTTGATCGCCTTTAATCATGAGGAAAGCTCCACTAATTCGATGGGCACCAGGCTTAGTCTTAATGATTTGTAATGCAGGCCGAACAGTTGCCCCAGTTGAATGAACAGCACCAGAAACCATTCCATCAGCCTTTCCCATGTAAACAAGCATCGTTCCAAAGTAGCTCACATCTTCAAGCATCTTTTGAATTTCTTCAGGAGTATTCTTCCCTTTGCGCCGTTCCATTAATGAGTCAAACATTGCTTGCTTATCGTCTTCTGGATAAGTTGCTGGATCGATAATTTGAAGGCCAGCAAGATCAAAACCATTTTTACTTGCAACTTCTTTAATCGCTTCTTCATCACCAAGTAAAATTGGCTCTACTAAATTATCTTTCTTTAAACGGACAGCAGCTCCTAAAATCCGCTTATCTTCACCTTCAGGAAAAACAATGGTCTTGTTTTGTCCCTTAATCTTTGCAGCAATCTCATCAAATAATTCCATAATGCAAGTACCTCCTTATGGTCACTAAACATTTTAAAGTTGTGACTAACAATCACATCTTTAACGATAATTTGGTTTGGCAGGCAGTTGCCAATCAATTGGCTGTTCTCCCATTGCCTGAAGTGCTTCGTTTGTTTTAGAAAATGGTCGAGACCCAAAGAATCCACGGTTAGCAGATAATGGACTCGGGTGAGCTGATTCAAGAACGATATTTGTCTTCGTATTAATTAACTGTTTCTTATTTCGAGCAGCCCGTCCCCATAAGATGAACACAACTGGTTTAGGACGTTCAGATAAAGCATGAATCGCTGCATCTGTTAATTGTTCCCAGCCATGTCCACGGTGAGAATATGCTTGCCCTGCTCGCACTGTCAAAACCGAATTTAATAACAGGACGCCTTGATCAGCCCACTTCTTTAAATAGCCGTGATTTACCGGTATACAACCTAAATCACTTTGCAATTCTTTGTAAATATTCTGTAATGAAGGCGGGACCGGCACCCCAGGCAGTACTGAAAAACTACACCCATGAGCTTGGTTTGGTCCATGATAAGGATCTTGACCAAGGATAACAACTTTAACCTTACTAAAAGGAGTCCATTCAAATGCTTCGAAAATATGATGCATTTCTGGATAGATCGTTTGATGGGTATATTCTTCTTTTAGGAAATTATGCAATTGCGCATAATATGCACTTTCAAACTGGGGCTTTAAAACTTCCCACCAGTCGTTATGAATTAATTGTTTCACGATTATTAGCACCTCGCCTATTATTTTAGCATAATTAAACATCATCATGGGATAAATTGGAAGCGTTTTTTAACTTAGAAGTTTCTTCACCAAATTTGCTAAGAAGCTGGTAAAATAAAAGGTAGATTATCAAAGAATGGTGGTGGCAAAGTGCGACAATTATATATTCGCGATCGTTCAAGTGATTTACATGGAACGACCGTCATTCGCGATAAGAATGGTAAATCGTGCTATCTTCTTGTCGGTAAATGGGGAATGAGGTACGATGTCCTATCATTATATGCAATTGATGGAGCCTTATTAGCTGAAGTGAAGCAATTAACTCTTGGACTGTTACCCAAATTCGCATTATATGTTAATCGGCAACGCGTTGGAACAATCGGAAAAGGTCTTGGGTTTGTTCAACAGGTTATTTATATTCGCGGTATTAACTGGATCGTTGTTGGTTCACCATTAACAAGCCGCTACCGTGTTTTTTCCGGTAGTCACTTAGTTTTTTCAATTCAACCTGTTAAACTATCAAGTGGATATTGTCATGAATTAAAAATAAATAAAAAAGAAGATGAACCTCTAGCAATTCTAATCGCTAGTATTCTCAACCATTGGGCTCGACGAAGCGAACAGGAACCATTATTAGCACGGTTGATAAAACGTTCTCCTAATCTTAATACCAGCATGTCATTTTCAATTAGCAATCAGTTAAACTTTAACTGTAAAGAACGCAGAAACAAATAGATTTTAAAGTGAAAAGCCTAGGTGAAAATTTGTGATTTTCACCTAGGCTCTTCACTTTAATAATGTTTCATAACTCGTTCAATTTCACGGTTTTGTTCACGACGCTTAATTGCTTCACGTTTATCGTACTGGTGTTTACCTTTGGCTAGTCCTAATAAAACTTTTGCATAGCCGTGTTTAATATACATTTTCAAGGGAATAAGCGTAACTCCCTTATCCTGTAAGGCTCCTACAAGCTTATTGATTTCCTTTTTGTGCAATAGCAACTTGCGATTTCTTAATGGATCTTGATTGAAGTAAGTCCCATTATCATACTCACTAATATGCACATTCATTAACCAAGCTTCACCGTTACGAACTTGGGCAAATCCATCTTTCAAATTCACCCGGTGAGCACGAACAGATTTTATCTCCGTCCCCGTTAAAACTAATCCTGCTTCAACAGTATCCGTGACAAAATAATCATGACGTGCCTTTTTATTTTGTGCAATTAAATTGTCATTATTTTCTTGATGGGATTTTTTTGCCATAATATCCCTCCCCGCTCTTAATGGTGGCGATGAACGCCTTCATGATCACGTGAATTATTGTGGTGACGAGTTTGTCCCCGATTTATTTGACGATTATTTTGACGACCATTTTCTTGGTGAGTTCGACGCCATTTTCCTTGAGTATTACGGTAATGATTACCGCTAGTGTTCTCATGACGGGAATTATTATTGGCACGTCCTTTGCGGCCACGACCTCGACCCCGATATTCATCATTACGTGGGACCCGAATCTTTGTCTTTGGTGCTTCTTCAGGGTTAACAATTTCAAAATCAACTTCACGAAGATCTTTATCTGCCCGAACTAACTTAACCTTAATAGGTTGTCCCATTTGGAAAATTCGATGAGAGTTTCGTCCAATTAAGGCCATGTGTTTTTCTGAATATTCATAATAATCATCATTCATGACGCTAATATGAACTAACCCTTCAACTGTATTTGGCAATTCGACGAACAAACCAAACTTCATCACTGAACTTACAACGGCATCAAAGGTTTCGCCAACATGGTCTTCCATGTATTCGGCTTTCTTCATACTATCAACATCACGTTCGGTATCAATTCCCCGCCGTTCGGTAACCGAAGTATGTTCAGCAATTTCTGGAAGCTTATCACGCCAATGGTCCTTAGCTGGTTCGTTTTTACCATGTTTTTCGTACCACTTAATCAAACGGTGAACCGTATCATCGGGGTATCGCCGAATTGGTGAAGTAAAGTGAGTGTAGTATTTAGCACCTAAGCCAAAGTGACCTAGCTCTTCATCCGAGTATTTAGCTTGTTGCATACTACGTAACATCATCACTTGAACCATTTGCTCTTCAGGAGTACCAGCCACATCCTTCAATACTTTTTGAAGCATCCCTGGTTTAACATTCTTAATATCACCATGAACCTCAATTCCAAACACAGCTAAAAAGTCCACAAATGATTTAATACGTTCACTATCTGGTGTTTCATGGATCCGGTAAAGGAATGGAACGTGTTCCTTAAAGTAGTGTTCAGCAACTGTTTCATTAGCAGCTAACATAAAGGATTCAATCATCCGTTCAGAAAGTCCCCGATCTCGTAGTTGAATATCAGTTGGGTGACCCTTTTCATCCACAATAATCTTTGCTTCAGGAGCTTCAAAGTCAATAGCACCACGTTTTTTCCGATTCTTAAGCAGTAATTTGTGAATCTCCCCCATTGTTTCAAACATTGGAACGAGATCTTCATATTGCCTCATCGTTTTAGCATCATGCGACTCCAGAATCTTATTAACTGCTTTATAAGTCATTCGGGCATGTGATTTCATAACACTTTGGAAGATTCGGTGATTAACAATTTTCCCTTGCTCATCAATTTCCATTTCGCAACTCATAGCAAGACGTTCTTCATTAGGATTTAAAGAGCAAATTCCATTAGAAAGCCGCTTAGGAAGCATTGGAACTACCCGATCAGTTAGATAAACAGATGTACCACGCTTAAATGCTTCTTGATCAAGCGGTGTACCTGGCTTTACATAGTGAGTAACATCCGCAATATGAACCCCAAGGTGGTAGTGCCCATTATCCATCTTCCAAGCTACCACCGCATCATCCAGGTCTTTTGATTCAATTGCATCAATGGTAACAAGCGGTTGGTCAGTAATATCCACCCGACCCTTTTTTTCTTCTGGGAGAACATGAAGCGGAATCTTATTAGCTTGTTCCATCACTTCTTTAGGGAATTCATGAGGGACGTCGTGAGCATAGATTACTGACATAATATCAATACCCGGCTCATCCTTATCACCAATCACTTCAGTAACGGCACCCGTCATTACTTCCGGTGCCTCATCACTAGGATAAGTCTCAACAGTAGCTGTTACTACTTGGCCGTCAAGTGGTTTTAATCCCTTGTCCGTTACATAGAAATGATACTGCGATAATTTCTTATCTTTAAGCAAAATTTCACCAATGTAATCATCGCCGATAGTCGCTTGCTTAAATTCACCAACTACATTTTCATATTTATGTTCAACAATCCGGGTTACTTGACCTTCTGGACCCTGATCACTACCTGCTTTTGCTGGACGTAATACTTTAACTTCTACCTGGTCCCCATTTAATGCATGCAAAGTATGATCAGGATTAATATACATGTCTGGAAGATCAGGGTCATAGTCTACAAAACCAAACCCCTTATCGTTTCCGTGGAAAGTTCCAATAAGTGGTTGCTGTTTAATAACTGCTTCGAATTCACCATGATCAGTTACTTGAACCTTTTTCTCTCTTTCCAATTGAGCAAGAGATTGAACGATCGGTGTAAACTGCTCAGCATCATCCATCCCTAATTGATGAGCAAGTTTTTCTGCTGAGTAACTCACACCTGCATTATCTGTTAAATGTGTTAATATTTTTTCTTTTAAATTATTTGTTGTCATTAGAAGGCACCTCGAATAAATTTTGTAAATATTTTTCTACATCGGCAAATAGTTGACGATGAGCGGTATTAACTGTTAATAAGTGAGTAGCGGTTGGGTAGTAATGGTAATCAACTGCAACCCCATTCTCCTGTAATTTTGTTTTTAATTGCAGTCCAGACGCTGGATCAATCATTTCATCTGTGCCTCCTTGTGCAATAAAGAATGGCTGATGAATCTGATCTAATTGGTCACAAATTTGATGCGCCATTGTTTGAATTTGTGCTAGTTGTTGGGGGAGTCGTTCAGTCAATTTAGCAACCTTTTCCTTAGTAATTAATGGGTTGATTTTTTGCTGACGATAATACTTTGCCGCAATTTTAGGGAAGTATTCCGGAACATTCGATTGTCCCCAGGTGGTAATTGGGGATGCAAAAACACCACCACCTAATAATTGCGGATCATTCTCAAGAGCTCTTGTTGCAAGTAAACCACCAAGCGATAACCCAAAAATTGCAATTTGATCAACTCCGGCATCTCGTAAACGAAAAATTGCCATCCGGGTATCATCCCACCAATCATCTGGGCCATTGCTTTCCAGCACCTTTTGCGGATCACCACCATGACCATGCAAAAGCGGTGCGAAAACCGTATATCCTTGCCAGTTAAGCTGACGTCCCAGCATTCGAACATCATTCGTATTTCCTGTATATGCATGAAGCAAAATAACTCCATGCCGTCCACTGTGGGGAAAGAAAAAAGACTCACCAGTATACGTTATCACTACATCATCCCCTACACTCCAACCGTAGCGTCAAAAAAGCCCCCTGGAATCACAATAATTTCAGGAGGCACTTTAAATTTAATGTGACGAAACGTAAATCATCGCTAATGCCAGAATAAAGAAGAGTGCTCCACAAATTGTTGTAACAATCTGCATAACAGCTTCAAATCCCCGCGCTTTACGACGTGAGAATAAGTCACCCGCACCACCTGTCAAAGCTGACATTGCATCATTATCGTTTTTTGCTGGCTGCATCATTACACAAGCAATTAATACAACGCAATCAATTAAGAATAAAGTCATTAATGTGTTATACAAGGATTTTTCCTCCTAATACTTTCACGCTTTTATCTTAATTATCATATCATATTTATTATTCTATTGCTATCCTTGTGCATAATGCGCAGCCCGACTTATCTCATGGTAAACTTGTCTAGTAGTTGCTGAATTGGCCCGCAAAATTAACGTATCGCCAGCTTGCAGCTTTGTTTGACCATTCGGAATGATCTTTTCTTCTCCCCGATAGACAACCATCACAATACAATCAGTTGGCCATGGAAAATCTTTAATTTTACAACCATCCAACTGGGCGCCAGCATAAATGGTAATCGACATCGTAACATCCTCTTTATGGCGTGCTGGTTGCGGATTATTTCCAATAAAGGCGTTAAACATTGCTGTATATACTGGTTCACCGTGTAACGCATCCACAACAAGATAAGCTACTACTGCTACCAAGGCTAATGGCATTAAGTGCGCAAGTGAGCCAACCATTTCAGTAATTAATAAAATAGCAGTAAATGGCGCCTTACTAATACATGCAAAATAACCTGCCATTCCATAGATAATAAAATTAGGTAAATATCGAACTGGCATTAATCCCAAACGGACCATTAACGCACAATAGACTGCGCCTAAAATAGCGCCAAGAGTTAAAATTGGCAAAAATATCCCACCCGGTAATTGCGAACCATAACTAATCATTGAAAATACAAAGCGAAGGACAAAAAGCCCCACAAAAAGCGCTAAAGAAAATGGCAAGGAACGTAAAATAATAATTAATTCATTTCCCCCGCCCAACGTGATTGGAAAATACCAGGCGATAGGAATAACCAGCAAAAACGGAATAATTGGATAAGCAATAGGAGATAGTTTAGGAATCCGTGCCGTCCAACCATTCAAATGCAAAATAACAATTTGGTAAAGACGCCCTAAGATACCTAATAAAATACCAAGCGCGATCAAATGCCAATAAAGATTATTAGGAAGCATATGATTATAAGGAACATTCAAAACCGGTCGTAAGCCAAAAAACTGCATCGAAACCATATTAGAACAAAGCGAACTCACAAATGTTGCCAACCAAATTACCGGTGAAAAATTATGATACACTTCTTCCAAAATAAAGATAGTCGCAGCGATTGGCGCATTAAAGGCTGCAGATAATCCTGCTGCTGCTCCACTTGCGATCCCTATTTGGCGATTAAGGTGCCCTACTTTGGCCTTTTCCTCTACTCCTTGCCCAATTGTTGCCCCAAGTTGAATTGATGGTCCTTCACGTCCGAGATATAATCCAGATCCAATGGCGAAAACTCCGCCGAGAAATTTTCGCCATAACACTGGCCACCATTTTTCATCAAATTGGTTAGTCAACTGTCCCTCAACCTGTGGAATCCCCGACCCTTTTATATCAGGATAGGATTGAGCTAACCATCCTAATAATAATGCTAAAATAATTGATCCAATTGTCCATGGTATTAGCCATAATGGATGAGAATGAAAATATGCAAAACTTGCTGTTACTAATTGTAAAAAGTGTTGAATTATGAGTCTAAATACACTAACTACTAAACCAGTCAATATTCCAATAATGATCGCCCGAATTAGTTGATTGAACTGATTATAGCGATGAAATACCTCTTTTCTACTCTCCATTGTTCTTCTCCAATTTATTAAAAGTCTACATGCCATTGTACTACATGAGCTTAGTGAGACGAAATTAATTTAAAAATAAAATAGAAGCCAGGGATTTTTTCCTAGCTTCTTATTTATCTTATGCTTTTTCGTTTTTAAAACCATGCCGAACAAGGTATACAGTGACTGCTAGAATCAATACTGCAGCACCAACAATAACCGAAATCCGTGTGTCAGGATTAATAAACATAAAGATAACGATCACAATCAACATGAGAAATGCAAAATAATTTGAAAATGGATATAGTGGTAATTTGAATGGATGATCAACCATCAAGTCTTTATTATTACGACGGAAACGTAATTCTGCTAGTAAAATTACAAACCATGGAATCATTCCGGGTAAAACAGAAGAACTGAAGACAACCACGAACATATCAGCAGTTGAATGGCTATAAGTTGCCGAAATCATATCAATAATAAAGCCAATCAAAATACCACCGGAAATACCAAGGATGGCAGCATCGGGAACGATCCGTTTTGAAAGACGACCAAAAATCTTAGGAGCATCCCCTTCATGAGATAGCTTAAACAGCATCCGACTTGAACTGTAAATACCCGAATTAGCACCTGATAATGCAGCGGTTAAAACCACAAAGTTAATGATTGATGCTGCAGCTGTAATTCCGACCTTAGCAAAAGTAGATACAAATGGTGATCCAACACTGCTTAATTCATTCCAAGGATAAATTGTTACAATTACAAAAATTGCGCCAACGTAGAAAATTAAAATCCGGAATAAAACAGACTTAACAGATTTAACAATTGCTTTTTGCGGATTTGCTACTTCCCCGGCAGAAATTCCTAGCAATTCGATTCCTTCATAAGATCCAACGATAATTGACATTGAGAAGAAGAAACCACTCCAGCCACCAGTGAAAAATCCACCATGAGACCAAAGATTGCTGAAACCGGTTGGATGACCGCCATTACCAAAGCCAAAGAAGATAATCATAAATCCAAGTAAGATCATAAAGATAATAGTAATAACTTTGATCATCGCAAACCAAAATTCAAGCGACCCATATGCTTTTGCACTCGCTAAATTAGCGAGGACCAAGAAAATAATAATAACAATTCCAGCTACCCAAGTATGAAGGTGTGGCCACCAATATTTAAGGTATTCAGTTGCTGCTACTACTTCAGACATTCCTACAACAATATACTCAAATACGTTAGCCCATTTAGCAAGGTATCCAGCTACTGGATGAACATATTCAGTTGCATAATCCGCAAAAGAACCTGTTCCAGGATTAATGTAAATCATCTCTCCTAACGCTCTCATAACAATATATAGAATTAAGCCGACAAACGCATATGCGAGGATAACAGATGGCCCGGTCCACTTGATTGTAGATGTTGATCCCATAAACAGTCCAACACCAATCGCTCCACCAAGGGAAATCATTTCCATCTGACCAGCAGTCATCGAACGATTAAGTTCTGGTGCCGATTTTTTCATGTGTATCATTATCCTTTCATTGTATTTAACTCTTAAAGATTATATTATATTTTATACTAAATTCCAACGCTTCTTTCTCATTATTTTTTAATATAAATGATGTAATCGTTTTTAATCTTAATTAAATAATTTGTAACTAAAAAGAACTATGGAATTTTCTCCATAGTCCTTTTGATTTTTAACTAATGCTTAAAATTAACGATTTTCGATGTCTTGACGAGCTTGTTGACTCAAGTTGTAGAATGAGTGGATACCCTTGTATTGAGCAACATCACCAAGTTGATCTTCAATCCGCATTAATTGGTTGTACTTAGCAAGACGGTCAGTCCGGCTCATAGAACCAGTCTTGATTTGTCCGGCGTTTGTAGCAACAACCAAGTCAGCAATAGTAGTGTCTTCAGTTTCACCAGAACGGTGTGAAACGATGGCAGTGTAACCAGCTTCCTTAGCCATTTCGATAGCTTCAACAGTTTCAGTTAAAGTACCAATTTGGTTAAGCTTGATTAAGATTGAGTTAGCAGCACCCATTTGGATACCCTTCTTCAAGTAATCAGTGTTAGTTACAAAGAAGTCATCACCAACAAGTTGAACCTTCTTGCCTAACTTATCAGTAATAGTTACCCAATCATCCCAGTTGTTTTCGTCAATTGGGTCTTCAACAGATACTACTGGGTACTTTTCAATAATACCGGATAAGTAGTTAATCCATTCTTCAGTGGTGTATTCTTCACCAGTTGACCAACGAAGCTTGTACTTCTTGTCTTCGTCGTTCCATAATTCTGAAGCGGCAACGTCAAAGGCAATGGCAATGTCCTTACCTGGCTTGTAACCAGCATCTTCAATAGCCTTGATTAAGTATTCGAATGGTTCTTCGTTGTTAGCAAAGTCAGGAGCAAATCCACCTTCGTCACCAACAGAGGTTACTTTACCAGCAGCTTCCAATTCCTTCTTCAAAGCGTGGAAAGTTTCTGAACCCCAACGAATAGCTTCACGTACAGTTGGTGCACCAACTGGCATAATCATGAATTCTTGGAAGTCAACCTTGTTATCTGAGTGAGCACCACCGTTAATAACGTTCATCATTGGTGTTGGCAATACATGAGCGTTGAAACCACCAAGGTAGTTGTAAAGAGGTACTTGTAATTCGTCAGCAGCAGCCCGAGCAGCAGCTAATGAAACAGCTAAAATAGCGTTAGCACCTAACTTACCCTTGTTTGGAGTACCGTCTAACTTAATCATTGCCTTATCGATAGCGATTTGGTCAGTAACTTCCATCCCTACGATTTCCTTAGCAATAATGTTGTTTACGTTTGAAACAGCCTTTAAAACACCCTTACCGCCAAAACGGTTCTTGTCGCCGTCACGTAATTCAACAGCTTCGTGTTCACCAGTTGAAGCACCTGAAGGAACGATACCGCGGCCTACACCACCGGCTTCTGTGTAAACTTCTGCTTCAACTGTTGGGTTACCACGCGAATCAAGGACTTCACGTGCATAAATATCTGTAATGAGTGACATTTGATGAATCTCTCCTCTGTCATTTATTTGGAAAGCAATTCCACTTAACATTGTATTATTTTACACAATTAAAAACAAGCATTTAACCGCCTAATGGTGAACTAATTGTAAAAATGTTTCTGGATTTAAGCTCGCCGCTCCGACTAAAACACCATCAATATCATTTTTTGCCATTAGTGCATTGATATTAGATGTTGTCACACTTCCTCCATAGAGAATTCGAACATTATTTGCAACTTCATCGCCATACATATCACTAATTGTCTGGCGAATAAGGTAACAACCTTCCGCCGCTTGTTCTGGATCAGCACTCTCGCCTGTTCCAATCGCCCAACTAGGTTCATAAGCAACCGTAACATGACAAATTTCGTCATTGGTCAATCCATGAAGATCAGCGAGAATTCGGCTCACCACCCAATGAACTTTCTTTCCAGCAACTCGTCGACGCATAGTATCATCACAACAAACAATCGGACATAACCCGTTTACTAATGCTGCTTTCACTTTTTTATTAATTAATTCATCAGTTTCATTAAAGTAAGTTCGGCGTTCAGAATGGCCTAAAATTACATGATGGATTCCTGCTTGGTATAAAGCATATGGACTTGTTTCACCAGTATAGGCTCCTTCATTCTTATAATAGCAGTTTTCTGCCATTATTTTTAACGGAGATTCTTTAGCCGCTTTAACCATTGGTACCAAACAAAGAGTAGGAGCAGCAATTGCTGTTTCAAGTTGGTCGGCAGGTGGAAGCTGATTTTTTATTTTTTCGATAAAAGAGACAGCTTCTTGTACATCCTTATGCATTTTCCAATTGCCAGCAATAATCGGTACTCTCATTATTTGACCCTCCTATCTACCATTTTATTGTTAATACCAAGATACGGTAAGAGGCTGAGAAAAGCAAAAGTTTTCTCAGCCTCTTATATAAGAATTATAAATAGTAGTTAAACATTAATTATTTGTCAGAAATTGCGGCAATTCCAGGCAATTCTTTACCTTCAAGGTAAGTTAATGATGCACCACCACCAGTTGAAATGTGAGTAAGCTTATCAGCAACACCCAATTCCTTAACTGCAGCAGTTGAGTCTCCTCCACCAACAATTGTTGTAGCATCTGTTAATGTACCAAGGAATTTACCAATTTCAAGCGTACCCTTAGCAAAGTTTGGCATTTCAAATACACCCATTGGTCCATTCCAAACAACAGTCTTGGCATCTTTTAATACGTTCTTGAACTCTTCAACAGACTTAGGACCAATATCAAGAGCCATCCAACCGTCGTCAATATCACCTTCAACAACCTTTGTATCAGCATCATTGTTGAACTTATCAGCTACTACATTATCAATTGGCAATACAAGCTTATCGCCAGCTTTGTCTAAGATTTGCTTAGCAACGTCAATCTTGTCTTTTTCAACAAGTGAGTTACCAACCTTGATTCCCTTAGCAGCGTAGAAGGTATAAGCCATTCCACCACCGATAATAATCTTGTCTGCCTTGTCAAGAAGGTTATCAATAACACCAATCTTATCAGAAACCTTTGCACCACCAAGAATGGCAACAAATGGACGTTCAGGATTATCTACTGCATCACCTAAGAACTTGATTTCCTTTTCCATCAAGTAACCAGCTGCTGCTTTGCCTGGCATGTTAGTAGCAATACCAACATTAGAAGCGTGCTTACGGTGAGCTGTACCAAAAGCATCATTTACAAATACATCACCAAGAGAAGCCCAGTACTTACCTAATTCAGGATCATTACCAGATTCACGCTTTACATATTCGCCATCCTTAACGTCTTCGTAACGGGTGTTTTGGACAAGTAAAACATCACCATTCTTCATGTTGTCGATAGCATCTTCTAATTGCTTACCTTCAGTAACTGGAACAAATGTTACTGGCTTGTTTAGTAAGTTAGAAAGACGTTCTGCAACTGGACGAAGTGAAAGTCCAGGCTTATCTTCTTCTTTTTTAATTCGGCCAAGGTGTGAGAATAAGATTGCTCGACCACCATGGTCAATAACATATTTAATTGTTGGTAAAGCTGCAACAATTCGATTGTCGTCACCAACAACGCCGTCTTTAATTGGAACATTAAAGTCAACACGCATTAATACTTTCTTGCCTTCTAAAGGAAGGTCTTCAACAGTTAATTTAGCCATTGTATTATGTCTCCTCTTCTCTTGATAAAAAAAGGCGGGCGGAGTAGTCCTCCTCCCACCTTAATCAAATTAGTTTAATTTTACTTCAAATTAAAGAGTAGCAAAGTGAAGTAAAGTCCGGATCATGTTGCTAGTGAAACCGTATTCGTTGTCGTACCAAGCAACAGTCTTAACTAATTGTGAACCATCGTCACCTTCCATAATTTCAGTTTGGGAAGGATCGAATACTGAACCGTATGTTGAACCGATAATATCAGTTGAAACAATTTCATCTTCAGTGTAACCGAATGCTGGGTTAGTAGCCTTCTTCATAGCATCGTTGATTTGGTCAACAGTAACCTTCTTGTCCAAAATTGAAACAAGTTCAGTTAATGAACCATCAACAACACCAACACGTTGTGCGTGACCTGAAAGCTTACCGTTTAATTCAGGAATAACTAAACCAATAGCCTTAGCAGCACCACTTGAGTGAGGAATAGTGTTTACACTTGCAGTACGGTTGTTACGCATCTTCTTACCACGAGGACCATCAAGGATAGCTTGAGTAGAAGTAAATGCGTGGATAGTAGTCATAGTACCAACCTTAACACCAAATTCGTCATTTAAGACCTTAGCCATTGGTGCCAAGCAGCTAGTAGTACATGAACCAGCTGATACGATAATGTCATCCTTAGTCAAAGTATCAAGGTTAACACCAGGAACAACAGTTGGGATGTTACCAGCAGGTGCTGAAATCAATACACGCTTTGCACCAGCGTCAATGTGTGCTTGTGACTTTTCAGCAGAAGTGTAGAAACCAGTACATTCAAGAACAAAGTCAACACCATCGTTCTTTACCCAAGGAATGTTACGAGCATCGCGTTCAGCGTATACAGGGTATTCCTTACCATCAACAACAATACCAGTATCAGTAGATGTAACTTCACCTGGGAACTTACCATGAGTTGAGTCATACTTAAGTAAGTAAGCCAACATAGAAGGAGTAGTCAAATCGTTGATTGCAACAACTTCAATATCATTTGTGTTAAGTTCGTGAATCCGACGAAATGCTAAGCGACCAATACGGCCAAAACCGTTAATACCAATTTTTACAGTCATACTGCAAATTCCTCCTTTAGGAAAAAACATAATTAGTGTACTTGCTTAGTTTATCACATTACATCAGCATCGCAACTCTCAACCATTGTAAGTGACGCAGTGGTAAGGTCTAAGCAATAATACAACTCCTACGATACTTATGATACCATCTTCAAAAAAATTGTCTATTCAATCACAACATTTTTCTGATGTAAGCGTTATTTTAATTAAAATTTTCAAATAATGCTTGCAATTCATTCTTATTTAAGATAGTATAATACTTGTTGACGCGCCCTTAGTGTAATGGATCGCACGTGAGATTCCGGTTCTCGAGATCCGAGTTCGACTCTCGGGGGGCGCATTTTTATAAGGCTGTTGAATTTTTTCGACAGCCTTTTTTCATTTTTAATATATTACAGTCGCCACAAGGCTGTTAATTTCCACGCACGTTTTGATAATAAAAAAGATCTCCGTCATTCGAAATTAATCGAATAATTGGAGATCTTTTTTATTATCACTTTACTTTAATTTTGAATTATTTTCCATTACACCATCAAGTAAGCCGTAATCTACTGCTTCTTGTGCTGTCAAGTAATGATCACGTTCAGTATCAGCCTGAATCTTCTCGATAGGTTGACCAGAATTCTTAGCAAGGATTCCGTTAAGCATCTTCCGTGTCTTCAAAATTTCAGTAGCAGCAATTTCGATTTCAGTCTGTTGACCTTGAGCTCCACCAGATGGTTGATGAATCAAAACTTGTGAGTGTGGTAATCCAAAACGCTTACCCTTAGCACCAGATGATACTAGTACACTGGCCATCGAAGCAGCCATTCCGATTACAATAGTTTGAACATCAGCCTTAATAAAGTTCATGGTGTCATAAATTGCCATTCCTGAGGTAACAACTCCACCAGGTGAATTAATGTATAAATAAATATCTTTAGTTGAGTCTTGCGCATCAAGGAATAAAAGTTGCGCAACAATTGAATTTGCCATTTCGTCTTCAATTGGACCAGAGAGCATAATGATACGGTCCTTCAGAAGCCGTGAGTAGATGTCATAAGCACGTTCACCACGAGATGATTGCTCAATGACAGTAGGTACTAAATTCATAATATGGCCTCCTTAATAAATTAGCACTCGTTAGTCTTATATGCTAACGGATAATAATACTATACTCGATTGGTCAAAAAAGGTCAAATGTTTTAACTATTATTTAATCTTTTTTTGCAAAATATTCTTGACCATTTAATTAAATCCCGAAATGTCAATTTAAGTTAGAAAGAAAATAGTTGCTCATCAGTGACGTAAGACATGAATACTTCATATGGAGTTCGATAGCCTAGTGATTTACGGGGCAGGTTATTTCGCTTACTCATCAGTTGGGTTACCAATTCATCAGGAAGATTGCGGAAATCTAGCTGTTTCGTTAAGCCATCCCGGCCTAAAAGACCGTTGCTGTTTTCGTTCGGCCCTCATTGATTGGGAGCACCAACCTCGGCAAAGTAAGTGTGAAGGTCAAATTGATTGGCAATCTCGCGCCAGCCGGCGAATTCTTTTCCGTTGTCAAAGGTAATCGATTTGAAGAAGTGCCGCGGGAATTTCCGAAGCCACTGACTTAAGTGTTGGTTAATCGCATCAGCCGTCTTTTCGTGCACATTGAGTACAATTTCGACCTTCGATTGGCGTTTGGTCAGGGTTATTACCGCCCCTTGGTGCTTTTTACCTTGGACGGTATCAGCTTCAAGGGGCCCAAATTCAGTGGCATAGTGCGGAAAGTCCTTGGCACGCTCGTGAATACTTCGCCCCAATTGGCCAGCCTTCTCGCGGCGCTCGACATAGCCATTCGGGTGCCGCTTACCTCGCATCGGCAAGGAACGGACATCGAAGCCGAACTGGCCACGTTCAAACATCCGGTAAAGAGTTCGCAGGTTATAACTAATTGGGCGCTCAGCGCGCCCAATAATGGTATCAGGCGTCCACCCCTGGGCAATTTTGTCGTTGATATAAGTGAGTTCAGCCAGTGACAACTGAGTACATTTTCGGCCACAACGTTGCTTATTGCGCATATAGTGATCTTGATAATCAGCAATTAAGGCACCGGTTTCCAGGTAACGATAAACGGTTTCGGAACAACGGTTGATCATTTGGGCCACTCGGTACGCTTTAAGCTTTTGCACGAAAGAATGGGCGATGATTGTCAGCTCGTTTGTGGTAAGATGGGTGTAAGTCATTTGTGGTTTCCTTTCTTTTGTTTAGGGATATTCAAAAGTCTACCACAAATGGCTTTTCTATTTTTCTAACTTAATTTTACAAACAGCGTTATTAAAAAATAAAAGCTATGCACTGAATTGCATAGCTTTTATAGACTGAATTACTTTTCTTCAGCTGGCTTTTCCTTAGCCCACTTACGAATAGCTTCGATCTTCTTTTCTTTTAATGCTCGCTTGTACTTTGAAGCGATTGGGCGACGGCCTTGTACGCCGTATGGGTGTGCTTTACGCATGTTACTTTGCCTCCTTTAATATTAAACGTAAATTAATTAACGTTCCAATTATACCGGTCATTGTTTTAAAAAGCAAGTCTCCCTTAATCCAAAACAACTATCCCGTGAATGCCATTTCCAAAATTTAACAATTTATCTAACTTTGATAAACGATTAACTTTGCTATTACATTAGTAATTTCAGCAATCGAACTATACCGATCTGTAAAAACATTCTTCAAATACTGATATTATAACAGTTAACTTTTTAGACCAATTGTAGTATGATACAAAATGTAGATGAAAGAGAATAAAGGTATAAGGTCAAGGAGGATGTTATAATGTCAGTAAATAAATTAAACGTTTTTAACGTTACCGCTAACTGGAACGAATTAGATCAAGAATGCGCAGCAGCTGAATTAGCACTAATTAGCGAAAGTATAAATAAGAAATAAATTTCACTTAAAGAAGATAAAATAAAACCTTTGAGGGGAGCGAGACAGAAGTCACTTGTGACTTCGTTTTCGAGCCCCGCAAGCAACAATAGGCCTCTAACGTTCGGCTTTACCGGACATTAGAGGCCGTTGTTGTACTGCGTATTTGCTTTTTATGAAAGTAACTTAACTTATGTCACAGTCCCCTCAAAGGTTTTTTATTGTTTAACCTGCGATGCACGCAACTCATCAGCATAAGCATTCAATTTACGTAAACGATGGTTAACACCCGACTTGGAAATTGGACCACCAGGAACCAATTCCCCTAATTCTTTTAGACTAACCTCTTGATGGGCTAATCGCGTTTCTGCAATTTCCCGCAACTTATCAGGTAAGCTGTTAAGACCTACTCGTGAATCAATAAATTCAATATTTTCGATTTGGCGCGTTGACGCATTTGCAATCTTATTCAGGTTAGCATTTTCACAATTTACTAATCGGTTAACTGAATTCCGCATATCTCGTACAATTCGAACATTCTCAAATTGAAGCATTGAATTAGTTGCACCAATTAATGACATAAAATCCGCAATTTTTTCGGCTTCTTTCAAGTAAACGATAAAACCACTACGGCGAGCGGTTGTTTGAGCATTCAAACCAAACTTGTTCATCATCTGAGCAATGATCTCATTATGTTCTTCATAAAGGGAGTATATCTCCAAGTGGTAGCGAGAAGTTTCAGGATTATTCACTGATCCCCCCGCTAAAAACGCACCTCTTAGATATGAACGGACCATCCATTCATCCTTAAGTAATTCTACAGGTACTTGTTCTTTAATTTGATAATTTTGTAAAATACCAAGATCATCTAAGACATGTTGTGCATGATAGCGTAAGCGAACTATATATTGGTTATTCTTTTTTAATTTCATTTTACGACGAACCACGATTTCACTTTCTACCCCGTAAAATTGTTTTAAAAGTGAATAGATTCGTCGCGCAATTGCCGGGTTTTCAGTCTGAACATTCAAAACTAACTGGTGGTCAGCAATGCCAATCGACCCGTTCATCCGAATAAGGGCCATCAATTCTGCCTTTGCATTATCCCGATGAACAGTAATTCCTGTTAATTCTTTCTTTACTTCGCTTGCATATGACATCTAGCATCAGTCTCCTAACTACTCGTGAACTTGGTGAAGTCGATTCATTAATTCTGCTACAACTTTATCGCGATCATGGAAGGCACCATTGTCTTTTAGCCGCAGAAAATTTGAACTAATTACACGACAATGCTGTGCTCGTAGCCCTTGGAAATCATGCTTAACTGGTTGAGAAATTTCATTCCATTCCTGAAAATCAAGATAATTTTCTGGAACAGGTTGAATATTGACTAAGACCGTATTAATAAAATTCTTCCCAAGGTGATGGTTTAATACCCGAACATGATCAGCATCTGTAAAGTTATCCGTTTCACCTTTTTGCGTCATAATATTGCAAATATAGACAACTTCAGCCTTACTTTCGTAAACAGCTTGCCCTACTTCAGAAATCATCAAGTTTGGCAGGATGCTAGTAAATAAGCTTCCAGGGCCAAGGACAATTTGATCTGCGTTCTTTATTGCTGTTATAACCTCTGACACAGGACGAGCAGGATGCCCATCATTATCTTTAGAAGGTGTTACCCAGACCCGTTTAATTTGCTTATGGGCAGCCGTTATTTCCGATTCACCACTTAACTTTGTACCGTCTGTAAATTCAGCATTTAAAGTCAACGGCTCATTAGCAACAGGATAAATATGTCCATTAATCTTCATCATTTCTGATAACTCTTGAACAGCGGTAAAAATACCACCCTTCATTTCAGACAAAGCAGAAATAATTAAATTACCAATCGCATGCCCGGCAAAGAACTGGTCACTACTCTTAAAACGATATTGAAAAATATCAAGTTCGAGATCAGGTAATTCTGATAACGCAACTAAACCGTTTCTAATATCACCAGGTGGAACCACGTTAATATAGTTTCGTAAAATTCCTGAAGAACCACCATCATCAGCTACTGTTACGACTGCCGTAACATCAACATTTTGATCGCGCAATCCACGAAGGACAACCGGTAGACCAGTTCCTCCGCCAATCACTACAATCTTTGGTTTATGCAACATAATTAAAACTCCTCTTTACTTTGCCTTCTCAATATCGCGATGGTAAGTATTTACTTTATATCCCTTTTCTTTTAAATCAGCAGATAATTTGTTAGCAATAGTTACGGACCGGTGTTGACCGCCCGTACACCCAATTGCAATGGTCAGGCTGCTCTTTCCCTCCTTAATGTAACCCGGAAGAGCAATCTCTAAGAGCGACCGTAAATGCTGGTAAAATTCTTTAGCCAGTGGACTCTGCACAACATAATTTTGAACAGCTGGATCATTCCCCGTTAAGTGCTTTAATTCTGGAATATAGAATGGATTAGGGAGGAAACGAACATCCATTACGATATCTGCATCAAGTGGCAACCCATATTTAAACCCAAATGACATTACTTCAACATAAAAGTCATTGCCTTCACCTTGTCCGAATAATTTATTAAGCCTTAACTTTAGATTTCGTGGTGTCACATTAGTGGTATCAATTACTATATCTGCTTGACTTTTAAGATCAGTTGAAAGCTTCCGTTCTAATTCTACCCCATCAAGAATTCGACCTTGCGGAGATAAAGGATGAGAACGTCTTGTTTCCTTATAACGTGAAATTAACGTGACATCATTAGCATCTAAGAAGAGTAGTTTCACATCTAAATCAGCCCGTTTTTTCAGTTTTTCAAAGTTTGGTAAAACCTCATCGTAAAATCCGCGTGAACGCATATCCATTACCATGGCGATTTTATCAAACTCTCTCGAATCTTCTATCACATCAACAAAACGTTCTGCCAATCCAGGAAGCATGTTATCAATTACGAAATATCCTAAATCTTCTAAGCTATGAACGGCAACGGTTTTCCCCGCACCACTCATCCCTGTAATAATTACTACTTTTAATTTTTTATCTACCATCACTAGTTCCTCTTTTCGCATACAGCTACCCAACTATTTTATCACATCAAGCCGGGTGTGTCTTATTTGAGCAACAAAAAAGGCCAAGTCAAACTCAGCCTTAAATATTAATGCATCCGTCGTTGATCCATTCGTTTAACAATATATAAGATTGGTAATCCTACGATGACGATTCCAATAAAAAGAATTACACCAGCAGGATCATTCATAACTTCACTTACGAGGACAAAGATTCCACCAGCAATCGCAATAATTGGCACTAAGGGGTAAAGCGGTGTGCTGAATGGGCGCGGTCCCTTATTCTTATATCTTAAAATGAAGATCCCAAAGAATGCTAAAAGATAGAAACAATAAACGGTAAACACACACAAATCTGATAAGTGATCAGGGTCAAAGAAGAACATCATAACCGTTGCAAGAATGATAATAAACATCGTTGCGACTACTGGTGACTTACCCTTTGGCGTGATATATGCGAGATAGCGTGAGAATGGCAAATCATGACGACGCGCCATTGCGTATACAATCCGGGGGAAAGTAATCATTTTCCCGTTCAAAGTCCCCATCATCGAAATAATAATTCCGGCTGACAGCAATTTTCCTCCAATTGCGCCAAAAGCTTTCACCGCTAAGTATGCAGTTGCATTTTCACCTAGCCGATGAATAGTGTTAACTGGAAGGAACTTAAGAATCCCAACAGTAATTAAAGTATAAATAATAAGAACAGCAGTAATCCCTAAAATGATAGCTCGTGGCAATAATTTTTGGGGATTTTTCATTTCTCCCCCAAGGTTTGCGATTAAAATCCAACCATCATAACCAAATAAGGTTGCTAAAACTGCTACCCCAAACCCACCAGTTGATTGGTGAATTTCGGTAACCGTTTGACCAAAAGCATCTTGATGCCCCCAGAACAAACCAAAGATAATAATTGCCGCAATTGGAATCATTTTTCCGGCAGTCGTAACAATCGAAAAAATTGCCCCAACTTTATTTTCAAAAAGGTTCATTACGCCAATGGCAATCACTGTAATCACTGCTAAAGGTATTCGCCACTGGGTTCCTAAACCAAAGAAGTTTGCCATTAAAATACTCATGAATCCGGCAACCGAAGCAATAATTGCTGGTCCATAAACAATTACTTGCATCCAGCCAGCTAAAAATCCTAAAAGGCGCCCATACAAGTTTTCGATATATACATATAATCCCCCCGTATATGGCATTTGGGCACCAATTTCCGCCACTGTTAATCCACCAGTTAAAGTAATAATTCCTCCAAATACCCAGGCTGCAATTGCAAGCGTAGATGTACCAGCACTATCAAGAACAGATCCTTGTTTAAAGAATATCCCCGATCCAATAATTGTCCCAACAACAATCGAAATAGCGGACCAAAATCCAAGCGACCTTTTTAGTTCATCTGTTGGTTGTTGATTCATCATCATTCCTCCATTCTTAATATTAGGCAAAATAAAAACCCGGGTATCATCTATTAATGCAATTTGGTCACGCCAAATGATTAATAGAGAACCCGAGTCTGTATAAACCTATTGATTGGGTACACCAAAATCACTCAGCCTTAATAGTGTTAGAGGCTGAGGAGGAAGAAAATTGTTGATTCTGATTATTAAAAAATAACATTTCTTTTCCCTCGTTTCGTGTACTTTAATTTTTATTAGAATACCATTAGAAGAATTAGATTGCAACTACTTTTTTTGCTTGGCTTCTCGTTCTTCTGCCCATTTTTGATCACGTTCGAGCATCTCTTTTAAATATTTACCAGTGTAGCTTCCCTTTACTTCTGCTACTTGCTCTGGTGTTCCGGTAGCGACAACATTACCTCCACCAGCTCCTCCTTCAGGGCCAAGGTCAATTAACCAGTCCGCTGATTTCACAACATCTAAATCATGTTCAATCACTAAAACAGTATTTCCCGCATCGACTAACCGCTGCAGGACAGCTAATAAGCGCTTGATATCATCCATGTGCAATCCAGTAGTTGGTTCATCTAAAATATAGAAACTCTTACCGTGAGACTGCCGGTGAAGTTCAGCTGCTAATTTCATTCGTTGAGCTTCCCCACCTGAAAGGGTAGTTGCTGGTTGACCAAGGTGAACATAACCCAGCCCAACGTCTTCAATAGTTTGCAATTTGCGCTTAATTTTTGGAATCGCACTAAAGAATTCAAGAGCTTCCGAAACAGTCATATTAAGGACCTCAGCAATATTCTTGCCCTTGTATTCAACTTCAAGTGTTTCAGAATTATAACGTGTTCCATGACAAACTTCACATGGCACATAAACATCTGGCAAGAAGTTCATTTCAATTTTAATAATTCCGTCCCCGCGGCAGGCTTCACAGCGCCCACCCTTAACATTAAAGCTAAAACGCCCCTTAGTATAACCACGCATTTTAGCTTGGTTGGTTTGGGCAAATAATTCACGGATGTCATCAAAGACTCCCGTATAAGTTGCAGGGTTACTTCGTGGAGTACGACCAATTGGCGATTGATCAATATTGATAACTTTCTCAATATTTTCGACCCCGCTAATCGACTTGTACTTACCAGGTTTTGCTGAATTATTATTCAATTTTTGTGCCAAGACCCTTTTGAGAATCATATTAACAAGGGTTGACTTCCCTGAACCAGAAACCCCCGTTACGCAAATAAACTCACCAAGTGGAAAATCAACTGTAATATCCTTTAAGTTATTTTCTGCTGCTCCTGTAATAGTAATTTTCTTACCGTTACCTCCTCGACGCTCTTGAGGTACTGGAATAAATTTTTTCCCTGATAAGTATTGGCCAGTTAAGGATTTCCGTGATCGCATAATTTGCTTAGGAGTTCCGGCTGCCATCACTTGGCCTCCATTTTCACCAGCTCCAGGGCCAATATCAACAATGTAATCGGCCGCGCGCATTGTATCTTCATCATGTTCTACAACAACAAGTGTATTACCAAGGTCACGCATAGCCTTTAACGACTCAATCAAACGGTCATTATCTCGTTGATGAAGTCCAATTGACGGCTCATCAAGGACATACATTACTCCTGATAAATTAGAACCAATTTGGGTTGCTAATCGAATTCGCTGAGCTTCTCCCCCTGAAAGAGTTCGTGCTGAGCGACTTAAAGTTAGATATTCAACACCAACATTTTTCATAAAGGTTAATCGATCAATGATTTCTTTTAAAATCGGCTTAGCAATTTCATTTTTTTGTGCAGAAAGTTTGATGCTCTTAAAGAATTCAAGGGAATCACTAATTGATAAAGCGGAAACTTCACCGATATTTCGCCCATCAATCTTTACTGCTAAGGCCCGCTGGTTTAGCCGGTAACCATGACAAACTGGACATGGAAGCTCAGTCATATACTTTCTCATTTGTTCCCTTGTAAAATCTGAGTTAGTCTCCCGGTATCGTCGGCTAATATTATTGATAACACCTTCAAATGGCACATCGACATCCCGAATGCCACCAAAGTCATTCTCATAATGGAAGTGAAATGGCGTTTCACCATTACCGTACAAAATCTGTTGTTGTTGCTTTTTAGGCAACTTATTGAAAGGAGTATCCATATCAATGCCAACCGACTTGCAGAATTGTTCTAACATTTGGGGATAGTATTGCGATGAGATTGGATTCCAGGGAACAATCGCCCTTTCTTTTAAGGTCTTTGTTCGGTCAGGGACTACTAAATCAATATCTACTTCGAGCTTCAATCCTAACCCTTCACATTCTGGACAAGCACCAGTAGGAGCATTAAAGGAGAATAACCGTGGTTCTAATTCACCAACTGTAAAGCCACAAATAGGACAAGCATATTGTTCAGAAAATGGAATTGGATCTCCACCAATCACATCAGCAATTGCATAACCATCGCTTAAGCGGAGCGCTGATTCAAAGGAGTCAAATAACCGCGACCTAATTCCCTCTTTGATGATGATTCGATCAATCACGACGTTAACCGTATGTTTTTTATTTTTATCTAATTCAGGGACTGAATCAAGGTCATAAGTTTCGCCATCCACTTGAACTCGGACAAATCCCTCACGCTTAATTGTTTCAAAGACTTTCTTTTGTGTTCCCTTTTTATCACGAACAACCGGCGAAAGAATTTGCAGACGTGTCCGTTCAGGCAATTCTAGTACCCGATCCACCATTTGTTCTGGTGACTGACTAGTAATTGGAATATTATCGTTCGGACAAATTGGTGTACCAACCCGTGCCCATAGTAAGCGGAGAAAATCGTTAATTTCAGTCACGGTTCCGACCGTTGAACGCGGATTATGGGATGTTGTTTTTTGGTCAATTGAAATTGCTGGAGATAACCCGTCAATCGAATCTACATCTGGCTTATCCATCTGGCCTAAAAATTGCCGCGCATAAGCCGATAAACTTTCCACGTAGCGTCGTTGTCCTTCTGCATATAATGTATCAAAAGCTAAAGAACTCTTTCCAGAACCCGATAGGCCAGTTATAACGACTAACTTGTTTTTCGGAATAGTAATATCAATATTTTTTAGGTTATGAGCCCGTGCCCCATGAATTATGATCTTATCATTTGCCACGAAATAATCCCTCCTCTATTTTTTTGCTTTTGTCTTTAATTCCATTATCGTATCACGAAGCGTAGCAGCCTGTTCAAAGTCAAGGCGTTTAGCAGCAGAGCGCATTTGCTCTGTTAATTCATCCAGCATCTTTGCTTGGGCCTCTTTATCTAGCTTTGCAAAATCTTTGTCAGTAAATTCAGCACTGTTATCTGCTTCAGCTTCATCCGTTGCTTTCTTAGTAACAGTAATTGCTTCTTGAATTGGCTTGATGATTGTATGCGGCGTAATATGATGTTCTTCATTGTATTTCATCTGAATCGTCCGTCGCCGCTTTGTTTCATCCATTGCCTTTTGCATCGAGTCAGTCACGGTATCAGCATACATAATTACTGCCCCATTCTCATTCCGGGCCGCGCGACCAATCGTCTGAATAAGTGAACGTTCATTACGTAAAAAGCCTTCCTTATCGGCATCAAGAATGGCGACCAAGGATACTTCTGGAACGTCTAGCCCTTCCCGCAAGAGGTTAATTCCAACAAGAACATCAAATTTACCAAGACGGAGATCACGAATGATTTGCGTTCGTTCAAGAGTCTTAATATCACTATGAAGGTATTTGACCCTTAACCCCATATCTTTTAGATAATCAGTAAGGTCTTCGGACATCTTTTTCGTCAGGGTCGTAACAAAAACACGTTCATTTTTCTCAATACGTTTGTTAATTTCACCAACTAGGTCGTCAATCTGTCCCATTACCGGGCGAACCTCAACTGTTGGGTCAAGTAACCCAGTCGGTCGAATAATTTGCTGAGCAACGTGGTCTGTCTGTTCCATTTCATATGGGCCTGGGGTTGCAGACATATATACAACTTGATTAACATGTTGTTCAAATTCTGGTAGTTTTAATGGTCGATTGTCAAGAGCACTTGGTAAGCGGAACCCATAATCAATTAACATTTGTTTCCGCGCTCGGTCCCCGTTATACATTCCCCGTACTTGCGGCATGGTTTGGTGGGATTCATCAACAACTAATAAGAAATCTTTAGGGAAGAAATCTAATAAGGTATAGGGAGGTTCGCCAGGCTTTCGACCATCCATGTAACGCGAATAATTCTCAATTCCATTTGTATAGCCCATCTCACGCATCATTTCAATATCATAAGTTGTCCGTTGTTGAATTCGCTCTGCTTCAAGAAGCTTTCCCTCATCAGTAAACTTCTTTACTTGTTTCTTCATATCAGCTTCAATTTGTGGCAATGCCCGATCCATGACTTCTTCATTAGTCATAAAGTGAGTAGCCGGGAAGATAGAAACATGGTCCCGGTCACCAATCACTTCGCCTGTCAGCGCATCAACTTCACGAATCCGATCAATCTCATCCCCAAAGAATTCAATTCGCAATGCTCGTTCATCACGCGACGCCGGAAAGATTTCAACTACATCGCCACGAACGCGGAAACGCCCCCGTTGAAAATCAATATCATTGCGATCGAATTGAATATTAACCAGTTCGGTCAACAATCGATCACGTTCAATCTCTTGACCAACGCGCAAAGAAAGAACACTATTTTGGTATTCTCGAGGATCCCCTAATCCAAAAATACTAGAAACAGAGGCAACGACAATTACATCATTTCGTTCCAGTAAGGAAGTGGTGGCAGAGTGCCGCAGCTTATCAATCTCATCATTAATTGACGCATCTTTTTCAATATAAGTATCACTAGATGGAACATATGCTTCCGGTTGATAGTAGTCATAGTAGGAAACAAAATATTCAACCGCATTGTGAGGGAAGAATTTTTTCATTTCACCATAGAGCTGTCCAGCTAAAGTTTTATTATGGGAAAGAATCAAAGTTGGCTTATTAACATTGGCAATCACATTTGAGATTGTAAATGTTTTTCCTGTTCCTGTTGCTCCTAATAAGATTTGAGCTTTTTCACCATCTTCAATCCCCTTTGTCAATTGATTAATTGCTTGGGGCTGATCGCCGGTTGGTTTGTACTCTGACACTAGTTCAAATTTTTTATCTGGTTGCCGGTAAATCAAAAGAAATTCCTCCCTTACGTCGCAGTTAAATAAAATAAAGTGGAATCGCAACTTCATAAATTACCGCATCCCACTTATCACTAACTATTTATTATTTACTGTTATTAGTTTATCACCCAAACATGTATTCGTCTATAAATTTACAGTAAAAAAGTGAGTAGAAAACAATCTCTCCAAACAAGCCCATTTTCACTCACTTCTTAAAATATTTTATTTATCATTTAATTATGCCGAAAGTAACCAAAGTAAAATTGTAAGCCCGCGGCAACAACATTAATCCAATTCAAACAAATAAACCACGGAACAAGATTAGCATTATCAAAATGGGTTACTCCATAAAATACAGAAAAACCACCAATAATCGCAATAAGATTAAGCCAAGCACAGAGGCGCCGCATTACAATGTCTCTTGGTCGACTCAATTCCCAGATAATATCAACGATTAGCCACAATACTAAAATTGCAAATGTTCCTGCAAATAAACTTGGTGTCATCCTTGCCGCCTCCCTTTACTTTGTTAATTTTTACCTTCTACTTCTATTATAAGAAAGCGTTTTCAAAAATCAACTATTTGATAAAAGGAAGCCTAAAAGCATAAATTATTGTTGAATAATTTGCGTAGTAATAATTGCTAATTGGTTTTTAGCATTACCATCTGCATTATCTTTTAATAATTCTGGTAAAATCTTCTTAAGGAAATACTGGACACTAGCCATATCACGAAAATCCATAATTGCCGTCAAGCTCGACTTATAAATATCCATATAAACTGGTTCAGGATTACCTTTTTGGATCTCACCAAATGATTCATACATAAGATCAATCTTATCAGCAACCGCGAGGATTTTACCTTCTAAAGTATCATCTTTCCCTTCCGCAAATCGTCGTTCATAAGCTGCCCGGAACTCAGCCGGAATTTCAGATTGAATAAAGTTTTCTGTTAATGATTTATCAACCCGCGCCAGCATTGAGCGCAATTCAGGGGTAGCATACTTTACCGGTGTTTTGATGTCACCAATAAATCGCTCTGTATAGTCATGATTAAGAGCTTTTTCATATAAAGAACGCCAATCAATTTCATTTCCGGCTTGTTCTTCAATATCACCAAGCATTTGTGCTGCTTGCGTTACTTTAAATGAATGGGCAGCCACATTGTGTTCCTCAAATTTAAAATATCCTGGAGCACGGTTAATCATTTCGAGGTCGCTTAAACTTTTCAGATATTCATGCATTCCCACGATGAAGTCCTCCCAAAAAATAATTAATTTGTACAATCATACAATTTTTTGGCGAAATTTCAAGAAAGGTGAGGAAAAATTTAATCTTAGTGACATCCCCAATATCGTATATAAAAACAGAGACTGTTGAAAAAAGCAAAGTTTTTTCAACAGTCTCTCAGTTATTATTATTCAGCAAACTCTTGTAAAGCCTTTTCGAAATCAGCTAATTTTTCATTTGCCTTATCTAAGGTATCAGCACTTGTACCAATGTAGAACTTAAGCTTTGGTTCAGTTCCCGATGGACGAATAGCAATCCAAGTATCATCATCAAGAATGTAACGCAATACATTTGATTCTGGGATACCTAATTCACTTACTTCGCCATCAGCTGTAGTTTTAGTCCCATTAGCGAAGTCTTCAGTAACTACTACTTGATGACCGGCAAAATGAGTTGGGGCTTCTTCTCTGAACTTCTTCATTAAAGCCTTAATCTTAGCTGGGCCATCAACACCAGCATAAGTATTAGCAATTGTCTTTTCGCGGAAGTAGCCGTACTTCTTAAACAATTCTTGTAAGCCATCGTAAAGGGTCATGTTACGACTACGGTAATAAGCGGCAACCTCAGCAAGTAAAGTTAAGGATTGGATAGCATCCTTGTCACGAACAAATGGCTTAATAAGGTAACCATAACTTTCTTCAAAACCAAACATAAAGGTATGATCAGCTTTGCCAGTCTCATATTGATGAATTTGGTCAGCGATCCACTTGAAACCAGTTAAAACATTGATCATCTCAACGCCGTAACTTTCTGCGATCTTAGCAGCGAAGTTAGTAGAAACAATTGATTTTACCGCAGCAGCATTCTTTGGTAAGGTTCCCGCTTGTTTATGCGCTTCAAGAATGTAGGCAAGCATGATAGAAGCAATTTGATTACCAGTTAGCAATTGATATTCACCATCTGGTTGACGAACTGCACATCCAAGCCGGTCAGCATCAGGGTCCGTGGCGATCAACACATCTGCATCAACTTTTTTGCCAAGGGCAATGGAACGAACAAATGCTTCTGGGAATTCTGGATTAGGATGTTCCAAACCAGGGAAATCACCATTTGGTTGTGCTTCAGTTGGTTCCATTTCATAATTTGTAAAACCAGCTTGACGCAATGCCCGTTCACCAAGCATTCGGCCAGTTCCACATAATGGGGTAAAGACAAATTTCATATCTTTACCGTATTCCTTGGCTAATTCAGGGTTAACAGTTACACCCTTAGCATTAGCAAGGTATGCAGCATCAACATCTTCACCCATGATTGTTTCCAAACCATTGTCAAGCATTTCTTGTTCATCAGCTAAAGCAATGTCAAAAATATCATCAATCTTACGGATGTAACCTGTCATCATGTCAGATTCTTTAGGTGGCATCTGTCCGCCATCTTCACCGTAAATCTTGTAACCATTGTATTCCTTAGGGTTATGACTAGCGGTAATCATGATTCCCGCATAAGTCCCCATGTGACGAACTGCAAATGACAATTCAGGCGTTGGGCGTAAATTATCATAGATGTAAACCTTAATCCCATGAGCACCTAATACACGAGCAGCATCATGAGCAAATTTACGGGAGTTGTGCCGAGAATCGTAACCAATAGCGACTCCTCGTTTTTTAATATCATCACCCAATGAATCCATTAAAGTTGCCAAACCTTCAGTTGCTTGACGGACAGTGTAAACATTCATCCGGTTAATTCCTGGTCCCATTAGTCCCCGCATTCCTGCAGTTCCGAATGATAATGGACCGTAAAAGGCATCTTCAATTTCTTTATCGTCGCTCATTGCAGCTAATTCTTGCTTTAAGTCTGATTCAAGATCTGTTCGTTCTTGCCAAACCTTATAAGTATCTTTCCAGCTCACAATAATGTCTCCTTTATGTCATACTCTGCTTTTTAGTATACCGCATAAAATGCTATCTGTCGCTTTTTACTTAAAAATTTACTAAAGTTTTACCACGGCTTGGAAATTGAAATATGAGGCAGAAATTCTTGCTGTTTTTGCCGCTGGATTTGCCGTTGCTTAACACGTTGAGAATATGTTGCCATTAACGTCTTTTGCTCTTCAGTTTCCGGAATTAATTTATTAAATGCCGTTTGTTTTTCAGGATCAAGAATTACAAAAGTCATAAAACAATAAAAGCCGAGGAAACGTTCACCGGTCATCAAGTGCTCACCAATTACTTTTGTAAATACTTCAATTGATCGCTTCCCAAAGCCGGTAACGTATGCCTCCATACACATTGAATCTTGAAGGTCAAATGGTCGCAGAAATTGGATCTCATCCATTAATACTGTTGCAACTGTTGTTCGAGCTACTCGCATTGCTGCTACCGAGGCTTGACCATCAATTAATTCCAAGATTCGTCCCCCGTATACTGTCCCGTGTTCGTTTAAATCTGAATTACGAATCCGATGAATTGACACCGCTAATGTATCATTACATTTGATTGCACCCATTAAAAAACCTCCTTAGTCCTTGTTATATAAAATTTTAACAAATCATTAACGATTATTGTTGGATTTTTGAAATTCAGCAACCGGTCCCAGATAATTACTATTAATTCCTAGCCATTTTTTATTAATCCGTCGTAAGGTACCATCTTTTTGAAGAACCCCAAGAGCATAGTTAATTTTATTAATAAGCGTCCGGTCCCCCTTCCTCATTCCAATCGCAACCCGGTCTGCAGGATAAGCAGATGCTGAAATCAATTTATAATTATTATTATTTGCAATGTGGGTCGCATAATAGCCGGCATAGACAGTCCCGGCAAGTACTCCTTGTGTGCGGCCTGCTTGCAGATCCATGAAAGCACTCGAGTTATCTTGATAAAGAATTGGCTTCTGTCCTTTAACTAGTTTCTTCAATACTTGGGGATATTTGTCAAAATCAGTTTGAGCAGTTGAGCTTTCTTGAATTCCCAACGTCTTTCCTTTCATATCCGCGAAATTTTTAATTTTACTATCTTTTCGTACCACCAATGATTGGCCAGATAGCTCATAAACTCTGCTAAATGCAATTCGTTTTTGTCGGGAAGGAGTAGCTGTATAACCGTTCCAAATACAATCAATTGTGCCATTTTTTAATTCGGTTTCCTTCATTGACCAATCAATTGACTGAAAATCAGCTTTTAATCCTAAAACTTTCGCAACTGCGCGAGATAAATCAACATCATAACCAACCAATTGACCGTTCTTTTTTCGAAAATCCATCGGAACAAAGGTATCATCAACCCCGATAAGTAATGTTCCCCGCTTCTTTATTCTTTCCCACGTATCTGTGTGGTTTGCCCGGTAATTCTCATTTTGAATCTTAAAGCCACTTGCAAAAACAATTAAAGGTAAAAGCAATATTAAAACTAATCCGAAATTAATTATCTTTTTCTTCATATGTATCTTCTCCTTTATCAAAAAAACGCCCTCTGAAGAATAAATCTTCAAAGGACGTATTTAGTATGCGTGGTGCCACCTTTTTTCACAGCTACCTCACAGCAACTGCCTCATTAAGTTCAGTCATTTGCGACGAAACTCTTTGTGATAACGGGTGACTCCCGGATTCTTCTTTCAGTCAAAAAATCTTTACTCCCAGGTGTGATTCATTAGCATAAAAGCTCCTTTTCCACCAGCTGGAGTCTCTGTACGGTCATGCTTAACTACTAGCCTGTTCATCGTCTTTAGTATTATTCAAATATTGTTTAGCAATTTCAACGTAAGCTTGCTGAGCCGTTAAATAATCATCAAGCGCAATACGTTCATCAATTTGGTGTGATAACTTTTCAATCCCTGGTCCGTATTCAATTATTGGAAAATTGTGATTGTCTAAAACATAGCGGGATGCATCCGTTGCCCCATGAAAAATCACTACATCCGGTTGCCTGCCGCTAACCTTTTTAATTGCCGTTTGAGCAAGTGCAATGAAGCGATCTTGCTTATTTGTAACCACTGGCATAAAACTAGCAACTATCTTTAGTTTTAATTCAACCCCTGTCTCCTTGTTTAACTCATCAATGATTGATTGTAGTCTTTTTCCTGTTTCCCGATTATCACATTCTGGAATCGTGCGAACATTCCCCTTCAAATATGCGTAATCAGGAATTGAATTTAACTGCTCTCCACCATGAAAGACAGTCACACTATGAATTAATTTTCCTAGGGTGGGACTTACTGCTGCATCGTCAAACGCCAGTGATTCTTTATTGATAAATTTCACTAGATTTGTAACAGCATTAATTCCCAATTCTGGTTGCGAACTATGAGCCAATTTTCCACAAGACTCAACAATATAATCAAAAGAGCCACAGTGAGCATATTCAATTTGGCCAGTAGTTGCTTCCCCAATTACCATCACATCAACATCATGAACGTACCCTTTATCAGTCATTTCAAGAGAACCTTGACCACCAACTTCTTCATCAACAGTGGCAATCAAGCGAACCTTTCCATGTTTTGGCAAACCTGCTTCTTTAAGCTCAATTAAAGCACCCACCATGGCTGCCAATCCCGACTTCATATCAACTGCTCCCCGACCATAGATTTTACCGTCTACTAATTGGCCAGCAAATGGTGGATATGTCCATTTTTGGAAATCACCTGCAGCTACCGTATCTAAATGTCCAGAAAGAGCGAGTACCGGCCCCTTTTCATCACCAATCTCCGCAATTAAATTGGTGCGATTGGGTGCAAAAGGAACTAATTCACAGGAAATATGATGATCTTCTAAGGTCCTTTTAATATAACTTGCTTCGTCCTTTTCGTTACCATTTACTGTATTAATCTGAATTAACTTCTGTAATAGTTTTATTTTTTCATCATTTTCCAATGGTAATCGCCCTCCTTTTCTAACTAAATTTTAATCAAAACTATACCACTAAATAAAAAAAGATGCTAGAGCTTTTCTCTAACACCTTTTTATTAATCCATCGATTTAATGTATTGATAAACTTGCTGGCCAGCAATCGCTCCATCACCAACAGCTGTTGCAACCTGTCGTAATGGTGTTTCACGAACGTCCCCAATGGCAAAAATACCTGGTACTGCTGTCCGCATTCGCTCATCAGTCTTTACCCAGCCTTGATCATCAAGAATATCTAAATTCTTAAAAGCAGCGGTCTTTGGGAAATTACCAACATAAATGAAGACACCATCTGCAGCCATTTCACCATCTTCACCAGTCTTATTATTATGAGTTTTAACACCTGTTACTTTAATATCATCCCCAACAATTTCAGTCACACTAGTGTTATAAACAAACTCAATCTTGTCATTATTCATCGCTTCTGCTTGAATAATTGGTTCAGCCCGGAGCTCATCACGACGAACAAGCACTGTTACTTTGGAGGCTAATTGCGTTAAGTAAACTCCCTCTTCAACAGCTGCATCACCACCGCCAACAACGATTAAATGCTTTCCCTTAAAGAAGGCTCCATCACAAACCGCACAGTATGAAACACCACGGCCACCAAATTCTTCTTCTCCTGGAACATTGAGGTGGCGCTGATCAGAGCCAGTAGCGATAACAACCGCCTTTGCAGTATATGTTTCATCCATGTCAGTAGTTATCTTCTTTAAGTCACCATCAAGTTCTACTTTAGTTACTGTTCCATAAGCATATTCTGCGCCAAACTGAGTTGCACCTTCATACATTTGTTGGGCAAGTTCAGGGCCCTTCACACTCTTGAATCCTGTGTAATTTTCAACTTCAGCAGTATTATTCAAGTTTCCGCCGTAAATTCCACGATCAAGCATCAAGACAGATAGGTTTGCTCGTGATGCATACATCGCTGCGGTCATTCCACCTGGCCCAGCACCAATGATTACAACATCATATTGCTTATTTTCAGCCATTTCTCTCTTCCTCCTCGAACAATTTTTTTACTATCCATATCATACAGACTTTGGATCTTTTTGTCTATCATTTTGCTTACTTTTTAATAGTAATATTCTTGTCGAACTATAATCAATATTATGATTTTATATATTAGTTTCAAATAATTAAATCGTTTTCAACTCTAATATTATCATATTTGAGTTATACTTATTATGATAAGCAATTATATTTTTTCGATTTTTAAGGAGGCGAAGTGCATCCAATTAATGCACGCATGTATGAAAGTCTGTATTTTTTCTACTTGTATTGTTGATCTGCTTTATCCAGGTGTCGGAAAGGCAACGGTTGAACTTCTCCAACGTTTTGGCTGCGAAACATTTTTCCCCGATAAACAAATTTGCTGCGGACAACCAACTTATAATAGCGGTTATGATCGTGAAACAATTGCTACATTTAAAAATCAACTCGATGCCCTTTTAAGTATTGACGCCGATTATATTGTTGGGCCTTCTGGATCATGTGTTGCCATGCTTCATGAATACAAGAACATTTTCAAAGATGATCCAGAGTATTCGAAGAAAGCGCAAATTCTTTATGATAAATCTTTTGAACTAACGCAATTTATTTACCGGGTTCTCGGTATTCTTGATTGTGGTGCAGAACTAGATGATACAGCAACCTTTCACCGTTCTTGCCACATGACCCGTCTTCTTGGTGAACGGACAGCCCCCATCGTTCTACTTGAACATGTTAAAGGACTTGAGCTTATTCCCCTTCATAACATTCAATTATGTTGTGGCTTTGGTGGAACATTCTCTGCTAAAGAACCCCTTCTCTCTGAAGCGATGGTTGATGATAAAGCAAATAATGTTTTGAAGACGAAAGCACATATTCTTATTGCTTGCGAGCAAACATGTTTAATGAATATTGGTGGACGAATTAACCGTCGCCGTGATGGCTCTCATATTACAATTATGCACATTGCTGAGGTCCTTAATCATAACGTTGATACTAGCCGAATCACTTATGTCAAAGATACGGATCATGTAATGGTACCAGCAAACGGAAACGGGGTGTTTTAGATGGGAATAGCCACAAGCGATAAGCCTTTTACTGAACGAATTAAAGACGCAGAAGCCGATAAATTTATGCGGGCATCAGTTGCTAAAGCACAAGACGCTCAATTTCAAAAACGAACTGAAGCACGGCGTCAATTAGGACACTGGGAAGGCTGGCGTGATCTTTCTGCTGAAATTCGTCAACACGTCATTAAGCATCTCCCGGATTACCTTGAAGAATTCAGCGATAATGTTCAAAAAAATGGTGGTCATGTTTTCTTTGCCAAGGATGGTAACGAAGCAAGTGCCTTTATCAAACAATTGGCAATCAAGAAAAACGTTCATCATGTTGTTAAATCTAAGTCAATGGTGACTACTGAAATTGGATTGGATAAAGAATTACTCACAATCCCCGGACTTTCATTAATGGAAACAGATTTAGCTGAATTTATTTTGCAAGAAGATAATTGGGATGAACCAACACATATTGTTTTCCCCACGCTGCATAAAAACCGCAATCAAATTCAAAAAGTATTTGAAAAGCTTGGTTATGACGGTGACAATGATCCTGAACATATGGCTAGGTTTGTCCGTCACTATCTCCGTAATTACTTTATGCAAGCAGACTTTGGCATTACTGGCTGTAACTTTGCGATTGCTGATAATGGAATGATTAACCTTGTTACCAACGAAGGAAATGCCGATATTAGTATGGCCATTCCTAAAACCCAGGTTGTAGTCATGGGGATGGAACGAATTGTGCCAAGTTTGAAAGAAGCAGAAGTCCTTGACAATGTTTTATGTCGAAGTGCAGTTGGTCAAAAACTAACTAGTTACTGTACTTTCTCAAAAGGTAAAGAAGCGGATGAAGCAGATGGACCAGATGACTTCTATGTTGTAATAGTCGATAATGGTCGTTCTAAGATGCTTAACACTGACTTTGAACCAATGCTGCAATGTATTCGTTGTGGTTCTTGCTTAAACGTTTGCCCCGTTTACCGGCAAGTCGGTGGAAAGGGCTATGGATCGATTTATCCTGGACCAATGGGTGAAGTTCTTTCGCCAATTTTAGGCGGTTATCAAGAATTCAAGGAATTGCCATATGCATGTAGTTTATGTGCTGCTTGCACGGAAACTTGTCCTGTTAAAATTCCCCTTCATGAGTTAATCCGTCATCACCGTTATGTAGAAATGGATGAACTTCATTTAGATCACAGTCCTTCGAATGCTCTTTTGAAGGCAGTTGGTAAAGGTACGAGCTCCCCTACGCTTTTTAATGATGCAATGCGATTTGCTCATATTGCTCTTGAGCCATTTGGCAAGAAGACAACTCCTAAAGACATTAAGAACCTTTATCCAGATGGTAAAATTAACCACCTTCCCGCAATTGCTCCTAAACTAGCTCATGGCTGGGTAGATGTTCGTGATCTTGCTGTTCCACCAAAGTACCACCAAAACTTCCGGCATTGGTATCGTCATTACGAAGAAGAGGAGGAGCAAGAAAATGACTGATTACTTACAAGAAGCAAACACCGCTAAAAATCAAGAAGACTTCTTAAATCGAATTGCAAAGGCTGCCAATCGTCCTCGCCATACGCTTGGTGAAAATCCATTTGTCCCCGTTAATAATCTTCCAGAAACTACCCTTGCTGGAAAAAGCCAAGATGAACTTCTTGAACTTGCACGCAAAAATAGCGAAGAAGTTCATGTTGATTTCCATGTTGTTAAATCAGCCGATCTTGGCCACACTCTTAATGATTTTATCCAAGAAAAGGAGATTAAAAGTTTAATGCTTCCCTCCTTTGATGAAGAAAAATGGCAAGATTATTCATTGGGGAAATGGCAAGATAATTTACGAGTAGATCCTATTTACTATTGGGAACCTGAATTTGGGCGGCAAAACATTGTAAATGCAAATAACAGTGATGGAGCAATTGGCTTTGCGGACTTTCTATTAGCTGAGTCAGGGACCGTAACAGTTGCGACCTACCCACAACAAGGACGGATGTTTCATTTTCTTCCAACTCATTACCTAGCTATTGTGCCAAAAAGTAAAATTTTACCACGTTCACGGCAAGCAATGGATTATTATCAAAAGGCAATTCAGGATGGTAGTTTACAAACATCAAACATCAACTTTATTACCGGCCCATCCAATTCTGGTGATATTGAAATGGTGTTAATCGTTGGTGTTCACGGCCCACTTGATATGGAATATGTAGTTGTTGAAGATATGTAAAAAATAAACCTTCAAGATCCCTATAACGAATCTTGAAGGTTTATTTTTTACAGGCCAATGCTAGTCTTACTTCTTAGAATTATTTTGCTTATCTTCAGCAGCAAGCTTTGCGCCTAATTCCTTAATGTATTCACGCAATTCTTCTTTAACTTGTGGGTGTTCCAAACCATATTCAATGTTTGTCTTAACCCAGCCGAACTTATTACCAACATCGTAACGGTCACCCTTGTATTCACGAGCAAATACCCGTTGAGTTTGGTTCAAAGTATCAATTGCATCAGTTAATTGAATTTCGCCGCCCTTACCTGGCTTAGTCTTTGCTAATACATCAAAAATTTCTGGAGTAAAGACATACCGACCAATAATTGCTAAATCACTTGGTGCGTCTTTAGGAGCTGGTTTTTCAACGAAGCTAGTTACGTTATAAAGCCCTGGCGTAACTTCCTTGCTAGGGTTAATTACACCATACTTTGCAGTATCTTCATGTGGAACCCGCATAACTGCAAGAGTAGATGCGCCAGTTTGGTTATAACTTTCAATTAATTGCTTCGTTAAAGCTTCATTCTTGTTGTTAATGTTATTAAGGTCATCCCCAAGCATAACAACAAACGGTTCATCCCCGATAAAATCACGAGCAGTTAAAACAGCGTCCCCTAAACCACGTGGGTGAGATTGACGAATGAAGTAAATATTAACATCAGTTGTTTCTTCAACCATCTTTAACATCTCGTCCTTGTGCTTTGAACGAAGATTATCTTCCAGCTCTGGATTAGAGTCAAAGTGGTCTTCAATAGACCGCTTATTCTTTCCATCAACAACAACAATATCTTCAATTCCTGATTTGCGCGCTTCTTCAACAATAAATTGAATTGTTGGCTTATCAACAATTGGTAACATTTCCTTTGCCAATGCCTTTGTTGCAGGAAGAAAACGAGTTCCTAAACCAGCAGCAGGAATAATGGCTTTTCTAACACGTTTCATACTTGTAAAACCCTTTCCATGTTTCAATTTCTCTCAATATCCATCCTCTAGTATTTTACCATATTTATTCGTTTTCTGAAGTAAGATCTCGGTCCATTAACTGAGAAATTGCAGTTTTGATATCTTCACCTTCATACAAAACACGGTAAAGAGCTTCGGTAATTGGCATCTGTACTTGCCGTTTACGACTTAATTCATAGGCGGCCTTAGTGGTATAGACCCCCTCGATAACCATTCCCATATTATCAATTACATCTTGAAGCTTTTTTCCTTGTCCCAATTGATAGCCAGCACGCCAATTTCGAGAATTTTTACTGGTAGCAGTAACAACAAGGTCACCAACACCAGAAAGCCCAATAAAAGTCATTGGGTTAGCACCAAAAGCAACCCCCAGCCGACGAATTTCTGCAAGCCCACGAGTAATCAAAGCTGCTCGTGCATTATCATGGTAGCCAAGGCCTTGGATAGCTCCAGCACCAATTGCAATAATATTCTTTAAGGCTGCTCCAAATTCCGCACCAATTACATCGTCGTTAGTATAAACACGGAAATAAGAATTACTAAATAACTTCTGCGCCTTTTTAGCACTAGTTAGGTCCTCACAAGCTGCAGTTACAGCTGTCATATCTTTAATTGCCACATCTTCAGCATGACTCGGACCTGATAAAACAACAATTGCCTGACGATTTTCAGGAGAAATATCTTCACTAAGCATTTCTGATGGCCGCTTATATGTATTTTGTTCTAGGCCTTTTGTTGCGTGAATAATTAACGGTTTTTGGTGTAATTCAGTCAAAATTGTGTTTAATTTCTTAGCAACCTCACGAAGACCCTTTGTTGGAATCACAATCAGTATCACGCTGGCACCCTTAACAGATTTTTTCATGTCTGTTGTTGCTGTTAATTTAGTAGAATAAACAAAATCTTTCATATAGCGAGGATTTGTATGTTCAGTATTTAATTGCTTAACTTGTTCCTCATTACGAGACCATAATGTAACATCGTGACCATTTTCTGTAAGCATGTTTGCTAAAACACTGCCCCATGAACCAGCACCTAAAACAGCAATTTTTTCTGCCATAATTCTTTCTCCTTATCCAATTCAATTAATTTTTGTTTATTCCGTTATCATACCACGGAATGTTTTTATGACGTTGAACTATTAGTATTACTAATGCACTAACAAAAAACACTACAGAAAGTAACTGTGAAATGCGAATATTTCCGAGCATTAAACTATCAGTCCGCATACCTTCAATAAAGAAACGTCCAAATGCATACCACATTACATAGGTTAAGAAAATTTCACCACGACGAAATAAATGTTTGCGATGACGAAGTAACATTAGTAATGCAAAGCCAGTTAAATCCCATAGTGACTCATATAAGAACGTTGGAATTCGATAGTGACCACCAATATACATTTGGTTTATTATCCAATTTGGAATATGCTGAGCCATTAAATGCGCCCGTGTCGTAATATCACCAAATGCCTCTTGATTCATAAAGTTACCCCACCGGCCAATTCCTTGAGCCATAATAAGGGTTGGGGCAATGATGTCCATCATCAGCCAACTAGATAAATGACGGTAATGGCAAAAGACAAGTAAAACAATAAAGCCTCCTAAAATCGCTCCATATATCGCAATTCCACCATCCCAGATAGCAATAATCTCACTTGGATGCTGAGAATAATAGCTCCACTGAAATACTACATAGTAAATTCGTGCGCAAATTATCGCAATTGGGAGCGCCCATAAAAGATAATCATAAAAATCATCTTCAGAAATTCCTTCTCGCTTTCCTTCGCGAACGGCTAACAAGAGAGCCAAAACTACCCCGCTAGCAATAATGACGCCATACCAGTGAATAGTAAATGGACCAGCTTGGAAAGCAATTGGGTTTAAAGCGGCTTTTATTCCTGGATTAATCATCTAGTTTGCCGACCCCTTGTTATTTTTACTATCACGTTCTGAATTCTGCTTAATCAACTGGTTAAGGTTTCGATCAAATGTTTCAGTCGCATCATAGCCCATTGTCTCGGCCCGATAATTCATTGCAGCTGATTCAATAATAATCGCTAAATTACGACCAGTTTTAACCGGGACAGAAACTTTAGGCACAATAACGCCTTGAATTATTTGAGTATCTCCACGATCACCAAGACGATCAAACTGTACATCTGGAGTCCACGTTTCAAGATGTACAATTAAACTGATTTGATCAGAAGGCATAATTGCTCCTGTTCCATAAAGCGTAGAGACATCAATAATCCCAATCCCACGAATTTCCATTAAGTGTTTTAAAATTTGCGGAGCAGTCCCTACCAAGGTCTGTTCGTCACGAGCGTAAACTTCTACCCGATCATCAGCAATCAGTCGGTGCCCACGACGAACAAGTTCCAACGCGGTCTCACTCTTACCCACTCCCGAATCACCAGTAATGAGTACTCCAACCCCACTGATATCAACTAATACACCGTGGAGAGATTTTCGTGGTGCCAAACGTTCAAGCAAGTAAGAAGTCATGTTACTTAATATTTGGGAAGAGGTTAAATGCGTTCCTAAGATTGGAATTTTTGCATCTTCCGCCGCCTTCTTTAGCTCCTTAGGAATTGGCAGATTAGTTGAGATAACAAAACATGGTGTTTGTGGCATACACATTTTTGTCATGTACTCTTCACGTTGCTCATGAGTTAAGTCTTTAGCAAATGAGGTTTCGGTGATTCCTAACAGCTGAATCCGTGCTGCGGGGTAATGCTTAAAATATCCCGCAAATTCAAGTGCTGGCCGTGAAATGTCACTAGTTGTTATCTTACGTTGGAGATAATCTTCTCCTTGTAAGACTTTCAACCGGACCTTATCAACTAATTCTTGCACCGTTACATTGTTTGGCATTTTCTCCACTCCTTTACAATCTATCCTCGTGACTTGTAATAACTGCATTGAAAATTGCCATAATAATCGCAATCAACATTGCAGAACCAAATGACGAAAAATGAAAGTTTGCCGACCCGACAAGCATCGATGTTAGTTGTAGCATAATTCCATTAATTACAACACTAAAAAGGCCCAGGGTCAAAATATTAATCGGCAACGATAAAATTACTAAAATTGGCTTAATAGCAACGTTCAAAATTGCTAAAACAAAGCTTGCCAATGGTGCAATCCAAGCACTTGTAATATAAAACATCCCTGTTCCGGCAAATAAACCAGCAAGGGCAATAAAAAGGATTGTATCAATCAATACTCTTTTCCAAAATTCCATCATGATCTTCCATTTCTTTTAATGTCTTTTTCCTCGACATTCGTTAAAGTCCGCCGAGAACGTTGGTGAGGCTGTTGAGATGTTTTTTGTGATTCACTGAAAGACTTTAAAAATCCTAGTAAATCGGGATTTTGCGGATCAGCAGGCATTATTATTATCAAAATAATATAGATAATAATGCCTGGAACAAAACCGGTAAAAATAGTCAGTAAGACATATAAAGTACGTAAAATATTTGGCTGAATCTTAAAGTACTGGCCAATTCCACCAAATACACCAGCTATCATTCGATCTGATCCTGAGCGAGTTAATCTTTTATGTTGACTTTCGCGCACTTTACTCACTTCCTTCCAAACTAAATAACTTATTGAGGATTCTTTTGACTAAGTTTCCACTGTAGGAAAGCATCAATAAATGGATCAAGGTCCCCGTCCATTACAGCTTGTCCATTATGGGTTTCATAACCTGTTCGATTATCTTTGACTAGAGTGTATGGATGAAAAACATATGAACGAATTTGAGAACCCCAACCGATATCAAGTTGTTCGCCCTCAATTTCCGCCCGCTTTTTAGCTTTCTTTTCTTCTTCTAGTTCATACAACTTTGATTTTAACATATTCATTGCAGTAACTCGGTTTTGAAGTTGGGATCGTTCAGCTTGAGAAGAGGTTACAATCCCGGTTGGAATATGCGTAATCCGAACAGCAGATTCTGTTTTATTAATATGTTGACCACCAGCACCACTAGACCGGAAAGTATCAACTCGTAAATCTGATGGATCAATATCAACCTCAACACTATCATCCAACTCCGGCATTACGTCAACCGAAGCAAATGATGTATGACGCCGACCAGCCGCATCAAATGGGGAAATACGAACAAGCCGATGGACTCCCTTTTCACTACGAAGATAACCAAACGCATTATGCCCTTTAATTAGCAGTGTAACACTCTTGATACCCGCTTCATCACCGGCTTCATAACTCGCTGTTTCAACGGAGAAACCATGCTGTTCACCCCAACGAATATACATCCGCAGAAGCATTTCACCCCAATCTTGGGCTTCAGTACCACCTGCTCCCGGATGAATTTCTAAGATAGCATTCTTAGCGTCATACTCCCCATCAAGAAGTTGCGTTAAGCGATACTGTTCTAAAGCCTTTTGTGTATTTGTAAATGATGCTTCGAAATCTTTTTGTAAATCATCGTCCGGTTCAACCGCGAGCAATTCAAGCGACGTTTCAAGATCGCTAATCTGATCACGTAAATTCACAAAAGTATCCCGTTTTTCTTTTAAAATATTATTTTCCGCAATGACCTTCTGTGCCTGCTCATTATCATTCCAAAAGTCTGGTTGAGCCATCTCTTGTTCAATTTCTGCAATGCGCTCATCTAGTGCATCTAAGTCAAAGAGACCTCCCGAAGTGCGTAACTTCTTTTTGCATTGATTCTACTTGTTTTTTTGCTTCATTTAATTCCACAATCGAACCTCCGTTATACGACAATACGGCAGCGGTACCGCCATGGGTTACCTTACTGCCGTACCTAGTAGTAATTAACAATTAACGTGTTACATTTTGCCGAATTTCTGACTTCATGAAGAGTCGAGTAGTTTCATACTCAATATCAGCAATCATTTGTTCAAACATGTGATAACCAGCAGTTTGGTATTCAACCAATGGATTTAATTGTCCATATCCACGTAAACCAACTGACTGCCGGAATTGGTCCATGATATCAATGTGATCAGTCCAGTGTGAGTCAACCACCCGCAAAATAACAACCTTTTCAAATTCAAGCATTTGTGCTGGATCATAAAGTTGTTTTTGCTTTTCCTTATAAACTCCCTGGGCAAATGTCATCAAGTAATCTACCATTTTTTGAGGTGATTTACCTTCTAGATCCTTAACTGTGATGGTATCAGGCTTGATTAAGACTTCTTCTGTAAAGTCAACAATTCCTTGTAAATCCCAATCCTTCTTGTCACCAAGAGTATGTTGATCAACTTCACGCTGGATTGTCCGTCTAAACATTGGCATAAGAACCCACTTCAGCGACTTATCTTCAGTGATAATTTGTTGTCGCTCTTTATAAATGATTTCACGCTGTTCACGCATAACATCATCATATTGAAGAACATTCTTCCGTGAATCGTAGTTGTTACCTTCAACTCGCTTTTGTGCTGATTCAACCTGGTGAGTCAAGAAACGACTTTTAATGACAGCATCTTCATCATTAACTTTCATCCGCTCCAAGAAGGCTTTGATCCGGTCTCCACCAAATCGCTTCATTAAATCATCTTCAAGCGATAGGTAGAATTGTGATAATCCCGGATCACCCTGTCGTCCAGAACGTCCACGAAGCTGATTATCAATCCGCCGTGATTCATGTCGTTCAGTACCAATAACTGCTAGTCCGCCAATTTCACGAACGCCAGGGCCTAACTTAATATCTGTTCCCCGTCCCGCCATGTTGGTAGCGATAGTTACTGCACCTTTTTGACCGGCATTTTTAACAATTTCCGCTTCCTTAGCGTGATTCTTAGCGTTTAAGACAACATGCGGAATATTCTCTTTATCAAGCAGTTGGGATAAGTATTCAGAGGTTTCAACGGCGACTGTCCCAACTAGGATTGGTTGCCCTTTAGCATGAAGTTTTTTAATCCGATCGACAACAGCTGCAAACTTACTTTGTAACGTTGGGTAAAGCAAATCGGGCTCATCTTTTCGCTGAACTGGACGGTTAGTTGGGATAGTAATAGTTTCCATATTGTAAATTTCACGAAATTCTTCTTGTTCAGTTTTAGCAGTACCAGTCATCCCCGCCAGTTTGTTATACATCCGAAATAAGTTCTGGTATGTAATGTTAGCCATTGTCTTGTTTTCTTCTTGAATCTCTACGCCTTCTTTGGCTTCAATAGCTTGGTGAAGACCATCAGAGAAACGTCGACCTTCCATTACACGTCCAGTAAAGGAATCAACAATTAATACTTCACCATCTTGAACCACATAATCTTTATCCAAAAGCATGATGTAGTTAGCACGCAACGCCTGATCCAAGTGGTGGGTCAGCGCAGTATTTTCTGGATCATATAGGTTCTTTAAGTTGAAGTATTTTTCAGCTTTTTTAATTCCTTCATCAGTTAATGAAACTGTCTTCGATTCAAGATCAATCTTATAATCAACATCTTTCTTTAACTGCTTAACAAACCGATCAGTTTGCTTGTACAACTTAGAAGTGCCCGTTCCTGGACCTGAAATGATTAATGGTGTCCGCGCTTCATCAATTAAAATTGAATCCACTTCATCAACTAAAGCATAGTTTAAACCACGTTGGACTTGGTCTTCTTTGTAAACAGCCATGTTATCACGAAGGTAATCAAATCCAATTTCACTATTAGTGGAATACATAATATCAGCTTTATATGCTTCTCGTTTTTGATCAGGGCTCATCTCTGAGTTGTTAATACCAACAGAACATCCAAGCCAATTATAAAGCTGTCCCATTTCAGTAGCATCACGCTTTGACAAGTATTCATTAACAGTAATAACATGAACACCTTTTCCCGAGATTGCATTAAGGTAAACCGGCATTGTGGCAGTTAATGTCTTACCTTCACCAGTCCGCATTTCTGCAATATTACCTTCGTGGAGAACAATCCCTCCCATGATTTGAACATGGAATGGGTAAAGTCCTAGGACCCGCTTAGCCCCTTCACGAGAAACTGCGAATGCTTCTGGCAACATATGATCCAAGGATTCACCCTTTTTATAACGTTCCCGAAATTCATCAGTTTTTGCCTGAAGCTGTTCATCAGTTAGTTCAGACATTTGTTTAGCATAACTCTCGACTTTATTTGCTATTTTGTTAATTCGCCGTAATTCACGACGATCGCTTTCAATCCATTTTTTTAGAATATTGGCCATAAAAGCGTCCTTCCTACTTTCTGGCTTAAGTCCAAAATCAATAAAAAAGTACTACTCAAGCCAATTATGTTTTTTACTCTAACCATAATATTTTACCACGTTCATAGTATAAATAAAAATTATTAGTATGGATATTACAAGGTGGCTATAAGTTATAAGATACAAAAAGCGCCAATGATTTCTCATCCGCGCTCTTCATATTGGCATTGACTATTCAGCTTCAATCAAGCCATAACGACCATCATTACGACGGTAAACAATGCTTGTACCATTAGTTTCAGCATCTTGGAAGATAAAGAAATTGTGTCCAAGCATATCCATTTGAAGGACAGCTTCTTCAGGATCCATTGGCTTTAATGAAACTTGCTTCGTCCGTACAATCTTTAATTCATCATCTTGTCCATCTGTTCCATCATTATCAGATGGGATGAATTCAAGGTTCTTTAAGCCCTTTTCACGTGACTTACGGTTAACCTTCGTCTTGTACTTCCGGATTTGCCGTTCAAGCTTATCAGTAACTAAGTCAATACTTCCATACATATCATTAGAAGTCTCTTCTGCCCGCAACGTTAGGTATGGAAGTGGAATTGTTACTTCAACCTTATACGTCCGGTTTGGATAAACTTTTAAGTTCACGTGGGCGGTAGCTTCAACACTATCTTCAAAGAACTTTTGAAGCTTGCTGATTCGCTTTACAACGTAATCACGAATTGACTCAGTAACTTCGACATTTTCACCACGAATATTGAACTTTAACATTGTACTTCTCTCCTTTCAGCCAAGCAATTGCTTGATCTGATATCAGAAGGACCACTCTTCTCATATCCTATTTTTATTATAGATTAGTTTGTGTTAATTAACAAATTTTATTAATACATTTTAAGAAGAATTTAACGTGCTAGTGAAACGCTACCAATCTCTTTACAGCCAGCTTGCTTAAAAAGGTTTGCCGCATGATACAGTGTCCTTCCTGTAGTATAAACATCATCAACTAAAAGAACCTTTTTATTAATTACTTTTTCTGGTGCATCAAGTATGAATGGCTGTTTAGTTGCAAGTCGCTCTTCCTTTGTCTTGCTTGATTGTGCCACTTTTGAACTTATCTTAGTTCGTAAGATCGATTGGTAAGGTACTTCGCGTAATAGACCAATAACCTGATTAAAGCCACGCGTTTGCATCGTTGTCGACGTTACTGGAATCGGGACAATTAAATCTGCTTTCTGTTCATTAACCACTTTGCTAAGTTCACGCTGAAATACCACGCATAAACGATAATCGCCATTAAATTTATAACGTTGCATATATTCTTTCATCGCCTCGTTATACCGATATAATCCTCGATGATGCAAGTACCAACCATAAAGTTTCTTCCAAGTCTGACAGTCTGCACATAAGAAACCATTTTTATTAACATTTTCTTTACCGCATCCTGCACATCCGTGATCATCCCAGCGCACAAAACTTTCTTTGCATTTAGTGCAGACTACTGGCGTGATAATTTCGCGAAAGCTAAAAATATCTTTCAAAGTTAGTTGGAAAGATATCCCTTTATTGCACAAAAGACACTCCATCTATTAACCTTTGACCTTTCCGATTCAAGTACTTCACCTGGGAAACAGCTTGATTAACTTGTCGACAATTACAATTGATCCAAAAAATAACCCGCCCAGTTGGTCGACTTTGCGAACGTCCAGCTCGACCAGCAATTTGCACTAATGCCGAGGAGGAAAAAACTGGATCATCGGCACCCAAAACATAGACATCAATTTCTGGAAAAGTGACTCCCCGTTCAAGAATAGAAGTCGTAACTAAAAAGTCGTAATCACCATCACGCATTTTTTGGACTTTTTCTAATCGTTCTAGATCACTTGCATGAACAGTAGCAAAGCGGAAAGTTGTAAAAGAATGCCGTAATGCAGCTTCAACCAATGCTAAATCTGCAATATGAGGAACAAATAGCAAAAAGTGATGGCCTTCCTTTAGCGTTTCCTGCAACTGTTGAATAACTTGCGGGGGTAATTGCTGACGTTCTAATCGTCGCCGCCATCCAAAAGCTAGTCTAACTTTTATTTGTGGAAGTAAATGCCCATGATAACGAAGAGGCAAATAATTAACAACTAATCGTTTACTTTTAATTTCTCGCAGCAAAGCATCACCTGGGGTCGCAGTTAAGTAAAGACACCCTCCGTTCTCTTTTATTGCTTGCTTAGTCGCATATAATAACGAAGCATTAGCAGCATACGGAAAGGCATCTACTTCATCAATAATTAAATTATCAAAAGCATGATAGAAACGAAGCAATTGATGGGTTGTGCAAATAGTCAGTTGGGCATAATGATAAGGTAATTCTTGTCGACCATGCAAAAGAGCAATATCACAATTAGCAAAGGCAGCTTTTAAACGGGGAAATAATTCTAAACAAACATCTACTCGTGGAGAAGCTATTCCAATTCTCTCACCACGTTCAATAGCTGCCGCAATACCTGCAAACATCATCTCAGTCTTTCCAGCACCTGTAACTGCCCATAATAATTGTTGGACATGGTCAGCCATCCCCCGGGAAATTTTTTCTGAAGCTTGTTGCTGAAGAGGCGACAATTTCCCTTTCCAGGTTAATACCGGTTCGGTAACCGTAAATTGATTTGGCTCTGGAACATGATAAAATTTATTTAACGTTGAAACGCGTCCAAGATTAATACAATGCGGACAATAGAACTCGCCTTGTGGCAAAGCGCCCAGCGATTTTGCCGTGACATGATTGCAGCGATAGCATCTGATATTACCAGCGTCAATTCTGATTGTTGGCAGTTCTTGAATTCCTGATTGTTTCACCTCATGACGCGAAGCCAAGACTCGTCTCCCATAATAATTTTCTAGATCCATTATTCACCTCCTACTTTATATATACGTAAACTAATTAAAATAGCACGAAGGAAGTTTAAAAATGACAGAACCATATTTAACAATTGCCAAAAACACTACTTATGAGCAAATAATTAAAAAATCACGATTTATTTGCTCCATTGCCCGTGTCTCCTCAGATGAAGAAGCTCAACAGTTTATTGCCAGTATTCAAGCAGCTAATAAAAAAGCTACTCACAATTGTTTTGCATACATGATTGGTGACAACGACCAGATCCAGCGAGAAAGTGATAATGGCGAGCCAAGCGGAACTGCGGGAATTCCGATCCTTGAATCGCTTAAACTTGCAAAGATCCACAATGTCGTAGCAGTGGTTACCCGTTATTTCGGCGGGATTAAGCTAGGCGCAGGTGGTCTCATCCGGGCATATAGCAATACAACTACTGAAGCAATCCACCAGGCTGGTCTCGTCCAACGGATCAAGCAAGAAATTCTAAAAATCACTGTTACCTATGCTCTTCACGATCTCCTTCTTTACTACCTCAAGGAGAACAATCTTGAGGTTGCTAGTGAGGAGTACGGGGTTAATGTTGAAACAAGTATTTATGTAAACGAAACGGACTTAAAAGATGTCAAAGAAAAGCTCATTAATCGTTTTAACGACCAGCTTCAAATAACTGAGGGCGATCAGCGATTTAACGAAATTCCATATTAAAAAATTCAGGTTAGAATTTTCTAGCCTGAATTTTTTAATATTTTATTTTTCCTAAATTTCAAGAATAAGTTAGCCACTGGACTCAAATAAATAATACTGACCAATTGATTATTGGTTGATGGAGCTGTGATATCTCTTGGTAGAAGGCCTTACGATAGATATCCATTGACGAATGTCCATTAAACATAGTTCGTGGATAGTGATTCATCCAATCATTAGTCGCTATGATCTGAGCACTACTA